>WSSedA1B2DRAFT_1000027_pt1 | contig 23338 bp, 51 predicted proteins | sample WetSurSiteA1Bulk_FD_9465 | JGI IMG/M metagenome (IMG submission 9465) | reverse complement strand
TTTTTAACTTTCTAGCAAAGGTAAGAAAAAAAGTGTCACAAGTGTCACAAGTGTCACAAAAATTCTAAAAAACGTCCAAAAATGGCAAAAAAAGGGAAAAAAAAGGCAAAAAGTTCCAAACTCGCCCGTCGTTAAGTTTGAAAAATGACGATTTTTGTGACACTTTTTTTTCGAAAGTGTCACAAAAGTGTCACAAAACTGAAAAAAGTGTCACAAAATCAAAACTTAACGACGGGTGAGTTTTAAAACTATTTCTTAATTTCTTTGATTAGTCGTAGTACCATTGCATAAATAACGGTAATAGTAAATACCCTTCCTGAAAATCGAGCAATGCCACGAACAATCCCAATAGCAAATAGGAACATTATGATAAGTAGTAAGAATGACCACATGCAAAACATATTAATGTCCATTCTGATTTGCCTTTTCTTCCAAATTAGCAAGTTTATGCGAACTCCAATTCAAAATTAAAAATATAACTGGAACAACAATGAGAAATAATACTTCTTTTACGGTTATAACAATTTCTTGTGTTCCATTAGCATATACAATAGTGTCCATTTTTAGTCTCCTTTCAAGAGTTTTAATGAATTTTTATATCGCCATATACTTCATTAGCTGCGCGCCATCCACAATCCCAAGAATACCAGGCAAATGAATTAGCCTTAATATTATAGGGATTATTTTCTTTCTTTTCACCCCTTTTTCTTGCATCATAACCATTATCATAATCAGTTTGAATAAATCTACGAGCAAATTGTTTTTTTTTCTTCATCTCTTTCTACCAATCGTGGAGTTTCTCTTTTATTTTTACAATCCACAATAAGAATTGAATGAATATTAGGATTACCAACCAAGATCCTTTTTGAGGCTTCTTTTGCTGTATACATACTGCAATGAACGGTTTTTGTTTCGGTACAAATTTCGGGCCATTCTTTGTCTTCGCCGTTCCATTTTAATTTAATAGCAAAGTCAGAATGATACATTTTGTCGGCTTCAATCTGGATTGAATCACCCCATTTATTAACTTGATCATCTGTTAAACAGATAGATGGCAATCCAATCGTATATGCCATTACCATTCGCAGATTGTTAATTTGTTCTTTTGTTCTCATTTCAATTTCTCCGCGGCCATAACCAAAGTGTCCACTTCGGCATTATAACCAATATAGTGTCCAAAAACATTAATTAATGGAATAGTAATGATTTTAGTTTCTGCAATATCCGAGGGTTCTTGATATTTCCAAAAAGTAGGTTCCTTTTCAAGAACTCTTACATTCCACCTAGTAGTACCAAAAGGAACAGGCACTCTTTTCGTCTTTAATGACAAATTTTCGGATAGATCCTTAAATAGTTTTTTAAGTTCTTCTACATAAACAACATCTGCTAATAAATCTTCCATTTTATTCTCCTTTCAAAGAGTGGTAATCATTGCTTGTTCATAAAAATCTATACTATAAGCTGAGTCAAGATGATCATCCCGCCAGTCAGTCACTACAGATACGGATACCCCACCAACTAAATCCCATCCAGCTTCTAGTAACTCATTTACTTCCTTTTCTAACTTTTCTGCTGAATCAGCAGTTATTATTTTATATATTCTAGTTCTTTTAGGCACTTCCATTTTTCTCCTTTCAAGAGAAATTGTTATAAAAGACACATCTTATCTTCATCTCTTTTACAATCTTCGCAAATATTAACGTAAGTACCGTTAACAAAGCGAGTTATTAATATTTTTTTCTTTTTATGACAGTAAGTACATTTTTCCGAAATTATATTCGCATTATCCCCATGCAACGCTACGTGGTCCTCAATCAATTTCTCAATTATTTCTGGTACTACTATTTGTTTCAAATATGAAATAACATTATCATTAATCACAAACTTGGGCTGAACGTATCTGTTTGCTACATACTTGATTCCATCAATTTTAATTGTGAGTTTAATATTTGTTGTGTTAGATTCAGGATCTTTATCGTTCCAGATTTTGAGTGTTAACTTATCGATCATTTTTACCTACTCAGATGCCTTCTCAAAATAAAGATAAGCAATCTTATGTTCTTCTAACCATTTCCTAGCCTGCTCAGCCGTAAAAAAATTCTTATCAAATCGATAAGCCTGAACAGTCATCCCGCCTTTACCAGACCATGGTCGACCTACAATCATCGTGATACCAATTGTACCAGGTACCTTCTTTGTTCGTAGACTTCCCTCTACAAAGTTGCGAGGTTCTTTAACCCTACATGCGTGAAAATTAGGATATGGCACTTCAGTCCTCCTTTAAGAAATAATTTTATTTATGATCCAAATGATCACAGCCAATGGCACACTTAGCCAAGCTGTAAAAAGTGAAAAGAACATAATAACAATCCACATAATAACTTGATTCCAAGCAACGCCAAGTAAATCAAGAATATATACAGTTGCTGGTGTTCCAAGGATAAGACTTGCTGCCAGATATATAAAACAGCAAAATTTTTCGCCTTCAGTTGCAACATGAATTTTATTATCCATTTTCCCTCTTTAAAGTGATGGATTCATTGCTAACCAACCGCATTCTTTGTATTATAATTTCTTGGCATTCTAAATTTGTATCATGTTCAAACCAATAACCAATAATTCGTAATCCAAATATTTTATTAATAAACATTGGATCATCCTCAACATACACAATTTTTAAATTATCACTAAAAAATCCATGATACTTAAAGTCATCTTTAACACTTTGATGATGATAAAGTACAACAAAAGCCGTAGGTGGCAACATACTAATCTCCTTTCAAGAGACTTTTTTAATACTAATTATTACTTTAGAATCACTTTCTTCGTCATAAGTTTCAGCAGTTATTCTGATCATTCCAACTACGTGATTAATAACATATAAACAAAAATCATTCATTCTTTTAACAGTCGCGTAATATGTATCATTTACCAAAACTAATTGTTCTTTAGTAAAATCATAGGCTTGATCTAAAGAGTCCCCATTATCTGTTGTGATGGTTATTTTCCAATTGTATTTAGGTTTTCTTTTAAAGCACATCTTAACCACTCCTATAATCGACCAGTACAACACGCGGACGCTTATATACAGAATAATGGGAAATGATCTTATACTTGCTCTTCTCTAAATCTTCTGGAAAACGATCGCCCAAGACGGGCATCTTTTTTTCTTGTAAGATTGCCGTTTTAACTTCGGATAATGTATTTGCGGCAATAATCGCACTTATTCCAATATCTACAGTGCTATATTTTGGTTCTGGGAATGTTACTAACCAGAGTTTCATTCTTGGTAATTCTTTTGGATTTGATAATGAACGAATTTCAGATGGTTCAATTCCAAGAGCTTGAGCAATTTGCATATTGCTATAACCTACTTGTTGCAAATGTTTAATTCTTTCAATTAGTTCCATTTTAATCTCCTTTCAAGAGAAAAAATAAAATACATAAAACTCTTATATATTCTATAATACTATGAGTTATTTCTGCGACCCCGCCTGCTATGCCGTCCTTAGCATCTCATAAGAAACACTAACAGGAAATAAGAAAATTATCGACATAGCAGGGGTCTCAGGAGGATGAAAATGACTCACGTACTATCTTATGATAGTAAAGAGGGGTCGGGCCTCTTTCGGCCAGGACGTGAGATTTTCAGGAAAATGACACGGCGCCGTTTCCGCATCATTATTTAGCAGGTTTATGCTTACGTTTAATATTGAAGATATCATTACAACATTTTGTTCGATCTATTTTTGTTTGATCTAACCATTTTTTACCCTTTTTTGTAATGATTCGTCCACAATATTTACAAGTTGCCTTTTTCTTTTTAGGTTTGTGCCAGGTCCAATTATTGCAATAAAATGGAAGGAATGGCGTTAAATCTCTCCAAAAACCATTCTCATTTTTTACAATCTCGCGTCCACATTTTTTACACGTTCGCGTCATTTTCTTTATCTCCTTTCTTATTAAACTGCTCAAAGAAGTTATTTAAAAATGCACTTAAATTCTGAGACACATTGACCAAAGCAAATGCCGCTACTGAATCGGGTGGATATTTTCGAGCCTCTTCAAGTAACTCCATTCGCACCGCGCTTCCAATTTCAAAAGCGGAAAGAAGTCCAAGTGCTTCACTCTCAGTTGGTACTTTACTCTTATCAAATGTCTCTAGAATTTTCATAGCCTTTTCAAATTCTGAATATGGCGTATGTTTTATTTCAACTTTCTTTTTATGATTCCTTTTAACTCCTACCATTTTATCTCCTTTCAAGATATTATTCATGGTGCTATGGGGGCATAATAGAATTCTCTTTGAGTTGAGGCAATATCTACTATGCTCATCCCCCATAACACCACGCTGATCAGTAAATCTTTATTCGTACTGCACCCATTCGCTCAAGATAATCTCGCACTTCTGAGAATTTAGTCATATATTCTTTTATATATGACGTAACTTCATGAGCTCCTTTTCCAGCTTTATCAGTGATCATTATACCAAATACTTTATCCGATATTTGACAGACATTTGCAAATCGTCCATCTGGCTTTTTCCATACTTGCATAGGGCCTTTTTGCTCCATGCATTGTCTGACAAGATCGGCATCACTACCATGTTTTTTAGTTGCATGTTCGCAGCATATAATCCCCATCGCAGCTACGATTACAAAGAGCAAGATAAATATATACTTAATAATCGAATTTGGGTTCCTTTGAGTCGACAACCCTGCCGAAGCCACCAGCGTCGCCATATTTCTCCTCCAAATACTTTCCTAATACAGGATAATTATCTTTTGCTTCCCAAGACACGGTTTCTTGGGCACCAGAGAAATCAGTATTCCAATTGTGAAGCATTCTCATAAAGTCACCTTTAACTAAGGGTTCTTCAATTCGTTGAAGGAATTCAACAGCCTCTTCAACATTAATGTCCACAGTTAATAAAGCGATCATGAAAATGAGATTAAGAGCTGTAATATTATCAAATTCTTCCTTCAAATGAATATCAGTACTCGTTGGGGATGGTAGAATGTAATCGATAATATCCTTAATTAATAGCCACAACTCCTCTTCTCCACTTGGTTGTTCAACAAATGGTAGGGATGAGGCCGATGCCATTCCTAACGTATCAATTAATTCGTCATCTTCACATTCTAGTAAAGATTCGAATGCACAGGCCAGTAAATCATGGGTCATATTGCTAGGCATTGTTAGAGTCCTTAATATAGATTTTTATTACTAGATATCGGATTTCTTAACGTAATCTTCTTTAAGCATTGTTGCAAGTTCTGTTACCAACATTCTTTGCACAATATCCAATGTAAAGTCTTGAATCATCTTGCTGTATTTTGATTGGAATTCGGGTGATTGAAAGATCTCATCGAACAATGTATCAAAGTGTTCAGTTTCTTCACTTTTTCTATTTTCTTTATCTAGTTTAAGTTCATGCATAACCCTTTCGACGTCAAGATTAACATACTCTGTATATTCAGTTTTCGCAGGATCAACCCCCATATATTTAGCAGCTTTAACTTGCTCATCAAATTTTCTTTGTCGATCACGTCGTTGCTCGATTGCTAAGTTGATTGAAATTCCAACACGAGGAGGGTCCATATCGTAATCTTCAGCCGCAACACAACCCTCTACAGAGTCTTTAAGATTTAAATTTGCACAATAATAATGCATAGCATCATTATTGTTATTTTGATATTTGGTTTGATTCGATGGTAGAGTAAACTGCTGCATATAATGAGTCATACCACCTAATCGAGAAATTATTGCTATATATGTCCACGATTCACTAACTGATTTTCCGAACATTGTAATTATCTCCTTTCAAGAGTGTTCAATATGTTTTTAATCATGCATATAAAGAATCTTACAATTATATGTTTTTTTGATCGTCGTTCCATTTCTTGTTCTTCACGTTCTTCCTCTGCTAGAATTTGTTCTAATTCCATTTTTCTCCTTAAGAAGTTTTTATTAGAAATTTTTCGACCGTTTCACGAGCCTTGATCGCAGCTACGTTGAGTTGCAAAGAGATCATAGATCCAGGTGGATATTTAGATGCCTCATCAATTAACTGAGCCGCACCTTTAATAAGAATATTCATTGAGTGAATAAAATCTTCACTATTCGAGACATCATTAAGCATTCCTTGCTCAAGGAATATGATAGCCCTTCCAAATTCTACGGCAGTTACAAATGTTTCTTTTTCTGTTTCATAATGTACATTTATAGTTTGAACCATTTTGGTTTCTCCCTTCAAGAGTATTTAATATAAGCAGAAGATGGAAAGACAATAGAATATATTTGATTATTAGGCATCATCATTCTATCAATAATTTCCATTCCTTCTATATTATACCATCCATAATTCCAATCTTCTGCCATTTCATCAAGCCCTAGATAATTAAGTATATTGGCTAGAGTAATATGGCCACACTCCTTATGATACTTTTTAATATATGCAAGAAAATCTGAGGCTTCATCAGGATGAGTAAAGTTAATAATTACTGAATTACCAATATCTGCTACATTTAAGGTGAAGTTAAATACTGGACCTTTACGAGAATTTAATTGAACATAATTACGTAATTGATCAATTGTAATGCTTTTTTCAACATCATCCTCTTCGCCTTTTAATATCTTAAAAAACTCTTTAGAATAAAAAGAATGCGGTTTCTTTTCTTCTTTAGCTTCTCGTTCAAGTGCAAATTTGCAAGCTAATTCTTTTGAAATTCCTACACGTTCTATATTAATATAATCTTCAGATGAGACCACGCCTAAAATAACATAGCCCAAATCTTTAAGAAGATATTGCATAAAATACCGATACGCATTTATATTATCGTTAGCATATTCGGTTTGATTTGATGGTAATGTAAATTCGATTACCTTATGGCCATCTTCGCCATTTTTAAACAAAATAACCATATACGTCCAACTGGGTGAAAATGAACTACCAAACATTGTTTTTCTCCTTTCAAGAGTTTTAAGCTGCTAAATATATTGGATAAGTCATTTCAAATATTCTTCTACAATTTTCACATGCACAGTTTGAAGTTATAGCATGTAAATCGCTTTTTAAATTCCAATAAGTTTTATTAAGATCTTGATATGCTTCTGTTAATTGTGCAAGATCTTTTATTGGTTGGTCCATTATTCTAAGTTCCTCTTCAAATAATTTTTCAATCCATATTCTAATTTCTATTGGTTGTGGTTTTTCTTCTACAATTTTTTTTGCTAATATGGAAATTGTATTTCGATCAAGAGTCATAGTATTTTTTCTCCTTTCAAGAGATTGTAATATGAGCGCTGATAGTGCCATTCCACGGTTAAATTTATTGGCAAGATCACTTGATTTATTGATCTCTATAGGGTATTAATATACATCGCAACCAGTATAGGTGACGAATAAATCTCGCTCCGCTTCTTTTTTAAAGACGCTCATTTTATTATAGATCGTTCTCATCAATATAAGCTTGCATCTGATACCAGAGTTCCACAGTCCTCTGATCTCGTTTAGTATGTTCGAGTGGGAATATACCACCATTCCCATTTCTATCATACTCTCGGTATAGAAACCGTTGTAGAATATCATTATTTGTCTTTTGCATGCGAGGAATATTCGAATCGTTTGTTCGATAGACTCGCAGTTTCAGATTCTTTACAAAGAGCCAGAACCATTTTCCAGTTCTATCCGTTCCATCATTTTGACTAAGAGTGAATTCCATTCTCTGAGCCAAAGCAATAAAAACTTCCAGTATAGAGGTGACCTTATGATAGTCATTATAATCTAGCATTATTTTTGTTTCATCTTGGAATGTCTCTCGAAGTTTAATCGCATCCATACTTCGATTGTCATCATTTGCAACCAACGAAACAAATTTAATTGCATCTAGATCATGCATAAAATCAGTATATACTCCATTTAAAGAAGGAGGACATACTATTTTGCATAGATAATTAAAATACTCAGCATACGTTGTTTTTTCGTCATTCATCATCGCTATCTTCATTTACTTTTCTTACTTTCGGTTTTCGTTTTACGGGTTTTGGAGGTTCTACCTCATCATCAACACCAAGAACCTCTACAGCATAAGATTTTTCAACCTTACTAATTTCATAATCAAGATTCCTTTTATTATTACGAACATAGAGAATATCTGGATCAGATTGAACAAATCCAAATTTAGTTAAAGTTGTTGATCCAACTACCTTTTTTGGATTTTCAATAAGATTATTAGCCACGTCCGTTAACTGAGCATCAATAGCCCAATATATTAATGGCTCTTGATGAATTTCACCATTATCATTCTGATATTCTTCTTCCGTTAGAAGATATGGTTCGTCCGATTCTTTTACTTCGATCGAATTATATTTAGATACCAGAGAGTCTAAACTAGATTTTCCTATACTATAATTCTTAGGAACTCGGACTTCATTTTCTGGGAATGAAGGAAGCGATCCAATTTCTTCACCTCCTTCATTCTCTGCTCGAACTTTATCTTCAAATTCTTTTAACTGCTGTAATTCTTTCTCAGCAGCATCTTCTCCAAATGCTATTTCTTCTACTTTATAAACAATTAAGTGAGTTACAAAATAACCCACTGTTCCACCAATAACTCCCCCTAGAGCCATTGCAAATAGTTTTCCAAACATTTCTTACTCCTTTCGAGATTGAAATTCTCGAAGACATAATCATCGGGATTTCTGACCATGTCTTCGAGCTCATCAAGAGAACCAAGTACTAAGGTTCTCAGTCAAATAAGATCCCAAATAACCCCATCAACATTAAAGTCGACAAGGATAGGACTTACTTCACCATGATTATCTGTATGAGGACCATCATTCATCCACTGGGTTAGACCAAAGTCGATAAAACCATCACCTGGTCCATCTTTTAACCAGCCAACAACTGCGCCAGCTTTAGTTCTTGGTAAATGCAAAGCATCATACGCTTCATTTAAGAAAACGTGTCCATTTATATTTAACTGATCATTCAACCAATTTTGCGCTGTTTGAATCCAGAAAATATTAAGACCGTAGTCATTTTTAAACTGGAGATGGTCTTTTGTGATCCACACATGATAATCACTAACAAGATGCTTATTTGGATCGCGCATTGGAACTTCTTTTCCATCCACCATCAAAGCATCCGAATTGATATTTCCTTTTTTATTTTTAATATCGCCAAAGCGGAAATGCGAATCCTTTGCTTCGCCTAGTTCCTCTCGTACCTTTGAACGATACCGAGAATATGCTTCGTCAAGGCCCTTATAAGCTGCCATCAATGCAGCATTACGACCTTTGATGATACCATGAGATGCTAAGATAAAGGTAATTGATGCTGCACCCATAATTAATGATGGACCAAATAACTTCACATATTCTTTTCCAGTATCAATATAAATATCAAGCAAATCTTGTTTAATTTCTTCTTTCGGATAATCTTGACCCGAATCAACATTCGCTTGGATAACTTCTAAATCTTCGTGCATTTCCTCTTTAATTTCCTTGGCCCTAATTTGGGTCTTCGAAAGAGAATATGCCGCCCCAATTCCTAAGCCAATACCCATAGCTAAGAAAATCTCAGGAGCCATTTTTTGTGCAAGCAGAGCTGTTCGCCCTGCAAATAAACGTACTGTTCCTAATGTAATCATTTTTTCTCCATTCAATCTAATGCTTCTGCTCGTGGTAGGTCAATAATATAACCTTCACGAATTTTTCTAACAACTGCCGTACTAAGATTGTCCCAACCATATTTATGGTCAGTCCATTCACTATTTACTCCAGCAAAGTCATAATACTCTGCAACCGTACAAACCCCATAAGCGTCAACTAGTTCTGCCATACTATCAAGAACTATTTGGGCATCTGATCGAGAATCCATTACAACATCTTCAAATTTTTGAGGATGCCTTGATAGAACTTCACGTCTTTCTGGCTTACGCTCTTTAGGACTACTACTATAACTACTATACGATACATAACCAGTAGATCTTGAGCGATCTCGCCTATCTCTTCGATTATCCGTTCCATAAAATTTAATATCTAAGGCACTATTGATCATTTCCATAATCGTAGCCTTAGCCGCGGGGATCAGAACATCATACAATACATAGTCGATTATATTTCTTGACTCTTGACTATATACCGTTGTAGCAAATCGCTCACCAATGGTTTTCTTTTTTTTAATACTACGTCCTTGGACGACTGGTGCTCGGACTTTACTTTCTACTTTATTATAACTATTGCCAGGATATTTCTTTTCAAGAGCTTTTCTATCTTTCAATTCATCTTCCATTATTTTATCCTTTCAAAAAAAGAAAAAATCAAATACCATGTTCTGATATTTGATTTTCTTCAATAGACTACTATTCTAATTCTTTCTCGTTAAATGAAGTTCCTTTTAAAACTCCTTTTAGTATTTCCATATCCAGTGTATTTTCACCAGGATCGATCACTTCAAGCGCATATTTCGCCGATACTGCGCCAGCAATACCACCAATAAACAAACCACCAATTCGGCTCCATTTTTTATAACTTTCTGAAGCATCTTCGGGCATCGTTTCATTGACAATATTGCTGACTACAGCCATCGTCGACATTTCTGCAACTACAACGATAATCGTCTTGGCAATTACAGTAATAACATCCTTACTAATTTTTAATTTTTTCATTTCATTTCTCCTTTATAGAATATGAATGTATTCTATAAAGATAGATGTTATTTCTGCGATCATCGATTTCCAACTAATACAATGGTTCTATTTTTACTCGTAAGCATTAACATAACGCCTATAACGATCGTCGTTCCGATTACCAAATGCTTTACCTTTAGGGGAGGTACCGGCGTGTTCATCAGATTGTTAAATTTTGTTTTTAGAAAGTCCATTTTGTTCTCCTTTTTTTAATTAAAAAAATTAAAGACCGACTCTTAATTAGAGTGCGATCTATTCTATAATACTACACGTTTTTTCTGCGAGATATAGTTAAATATCATACATAAAATAAGTATCCCCATCAAAATCCTTCTTAGGATCTTTTAAAGGATTTAATGAGGGTTCATGCCAAGTTGATTCATGTTTGGCAGCTACTGCCTGCACCGAAGCAATGGCAATATCCATCTCTTTTTTTATCTTCTGTGAGATTTCCTGCATATCAGAATAAGCAATTGGTGCTAACTCGTATATTTGTTCTTCGCTCATTTCTGAATGACTTTTAACAAATTCAATTAAGAATTTTTCATAAGGATTATCACCAAGATATAAATTATTATTTGGATAGTTCTTAGTGACGTGAATCAGGAATTTTGACCAATTATCAAAGCCCATCTTTTTTCTCCATCTCAAGCAATTGCTGTTTTAGATACATAACAAGATCTAATGCTTCTTGATATGCATCGATAAGAGCGTTACGTCCATTAAAGGTCTCAAGATATCGATGATATTTTCTTTTGCCCATTAATGCTCGTTTCTTAAGATCTTCCATAACAAATTTAAGAACAATTTCTTCACCTGCTACTGGAGGATTCTGAGGCATTACATGTTCATCTGGATTTTTAATATCTTCATTTGGTGTAGAAAATTTAAACACTAATGTCTCCTTCGTCGTCCATTTTTTCGACGATTCTGCGGTTGCTTTTGCCGATCGTCCTTATAAGCTTTGGTAGCCTTAAAATATTTACCCATATGCTTAGATTGCCGGACACCCTGCACTGGCTTTTCTTTTGGCAATGCTTCCCCTTTTTGTAGACTTAACAATTTTTCAAGTTCTTTTTTAAGGTCCATTTCATTCTCCTATAGTAAATCACTTTGTGGTAAGATTATTCGATAATATTCTTTATTCATTAGTGGTATTGTGATGGTTTTAATATCAGCTACTACATCGTTACTTTTCCAACCAAAATGATAACTAGTCCAATCATCATATTTACCACCTAATAAAGCCCACATATGTGATTGTGTAAAATAACCTAAGTTTTTAATTAAATCTCGTACTTGTGATTGAAATATTTTAGCATCAGTTGGATTATAAAAATCTATTGTAAAACCATAACTTTTTTGCGAATCAAATGGATAATGATTAACCGTTACTTGACCTTGAAGATCACCATTAAATGATAAATCTTCTATTTCCTTCTCTAAATATTTTCGAAGTTGCCCAGTCCATTCTACACTTTCTTCTTTTAATTCATTTGGAATTGCAGAAGTTGGATTAAATGCATTCGGTTCAAAAAAGACATTACTTGAGTCTACTTCAGTTAATGTCGCTTTATATATGGTTTTTTGATCGGGATTATGTTGCCAAAGTATAGGCTTATCTACCACATTTTCTAATTTCTCACCTGGATTAATTACTGGTTCTTCATCCTCTAAATGCTCGTAGACTTTTTTTGCAATGCTTACAATTCGTGTTGCTGGGATTTCTGTATGTTCTCGTGCATAGTATACAAGAAACACTTCAAATAACATATCAACTCCTTTCAAGAATATACGATCGAGGCACCTTATTGATGCCCAGGTCACTTAGGATGGTTTCTCATCGGTCGATTCCGCAATCCCACTTTCGGCGTAAATATCACACCTTTTCGGCTGGTCTTGACTCACCTTATAGAACTAAATATAATCAATCTTATCTAAAAACCACTCTATTTTTTTATATCTAGCTATTGTATATCGAGCATGCGAATATGCAATCCAACCATCGTCTTCATCAGGATTCCAATAAGCTCGACCACCACTTTTAATAACATTAAGTTTTTTATTTCTTTCAATGTGGGCAGTCCTAATCGCCTTTAAATATTCTTTTATATTTAAAGAAGGCTTTGGAACCTTAAACAACTTTGGTTGAAAAATGGTTTCTCCTGGAGATTTTATATTCAATATACGTTTTAAAAAGTTCATTTCATCCCCCCAATTTTAATTACAAATCCTAATATACTTCCCCATAAAGAAAAGCAATCAGGACTAAAGCACCAATAATAAATTTTGCATGATGCTAGACTAAAGACCACAATCAAAGAGAAAAAGAAAACAAATAACCATCTAGAAATCTTAGCAATTTGCTTCTTTCGTTTAAACTCTAAATATGCTCTACTCATTTCTTCTCCTTTCAAGAGATATTTTTTAAGCGATTAATGTTTCATTTTCAACTTTTTCAATGAAATTATTAACTATTCTAATTAATTTATTACATTCTTCTTCTTCCTGTTTATTATCTGACCAAAGAGTTTCTAACATTCCTTCTAATTCTCCTTTTGCTTTTTTCCATTGCATTTGCCTTAACACAATAAGAACTTTATCCATTTTTCCTCCTTTCAAGAGATATCATAATTAAAAAAATCTTTTATTAATTCTTCATTTCTTCGAACAGCTTCTTCTTCACATTTTGGATCTCGACAAATACATAAGCCATTTCCAATAGCAATACCAGAAATCATAGTCTGTTCGATCATTAGTGTCTCACGATCAGAACGTTCAAAACCTGCAAATTTCTTACCACAAATTGGGCAATCTCTCCAGAAATACCCAAAAAAATTAGCAATCCTTTTTTTTATAGATCTTGGAACATATCGCCAGAGCATTTTTCTCCTTTCAAGAAATCTTACATATCCCAAAAAATTCTTTTTTCCATTGAACGTTTTAAATTAAGTTCAGCCAGAGAGTCGTTTAACCATTTCATAACAAGATTATGTACATCATTATTTCTATTAATCATAAGTTTGATGATTTCTTCTTGACGCATATTTCTCTCCTTTCAAGAGATTATAAATAAAATTCAATTGCTGATCGATGAAAATCGATAACAGCAATCATAGTAAAATGATCATCATCAATCTGTCGCATAATTGTTAAATTTCCAATTTTATTTACTTGAATCCAATCTGTTGGTTTAAGTTTTTTATTTTTTAAAACCTCAGTTAGTTCAGAAAGAAAAAGCCATTTTTCAATATAGTTATTTTCTTTAAATTGCCTATTCTTTTCTTCAACACTAGACGGATCTGCTTTGATTTCTTCTACTGAATCATCCATCTTAATTCTCCTTTCAAGAGATTATAAATATATTAGAGCATCTAAAGAGGACGTGCCATAAGTTAAAAGCAGAAAACCCGTAACAAGGGTCTTATAGTCAACGTGGTGGTATAGTTACTTATATTCGCTTTCGGCCTACCACTATTAGTATCGTCTTTTAGATGCTCTAATATATTCTCTATTTTTATGCGGTGTCTTAGACCCTATTAAATAGAATAACAGTCTACTGACGGGACCCTGGCGAACCTTCGGCAGTACCTAATGATTCTCCTGGTTTTTCATCTTTTTAATCTGTGCTAATCTACTTAGATTCCTCTGCTTTCCGTCTAAACCATATTATAAACCTCCCTCTAACGTTGGGAAGGTTGACGTCTCTTAGGTGTTCTGCACATATAACCAGGCAGAGAGGCCTTTGCTTATCAACATTATATGGGTCGCTTAGCGTCCCTAATGTTGCTTAGCACCTAATTCAGCAATCCCCAGAATGTCGAAATTCTCCTCGCCCAATTAAATACAAGCACATGGCCGCGGCTATCCGGTTAGCGTATAAATGAATCTACCTACCTTCTCGAGCATTCCAGGGAATTATAATCATTCCGAAGCTTTTATATCCATTCTAAAATCTTGTCCATGAGAATGGAAATAACTTTCTTTCTTTTTATTAAAGGAAAAATCTATGTCAAATAACGCATATTCATTCTTCCAATTAAACCGATAGAATCCCCAGTGAGTTCTATCTTCATTATAATGATCGAGTTTGCTAAAATAGAAACCTTCTCGATACATCATAATAAATATCCAAAGAGCTTTTAAAAACTTTTTCATTCTTCTCCTTTCAAGAGAATTGCTTAACATCAGATATACTTGAATAGACTTCAAATGGAATACAAAAATATACCATAGAAGTAAGATCCAATCTATTTAGATAAAACCATATAGCAAAATCTGAATCATTTGGAGAGAACATTTCTGGAATAACAAATTTCTTAAAGATCGGCGTATCTCCAAGAACTGTTTTAATCAATATTACATACGTTCTACTAGGCGAAACCATATTGTCTAACATATTATTCTCCTTTCAAGAGAAATAGAATATATAAAAAAGTTTGTACGCAAATTAAGCCGCATCGCACACTCTTAGAGCTTAACCCCACTATTGTGGGATAGCGCATAGAATACCTCCTTACTAAAGGTTAAAAAATATTATAGTCGATATCAAAGTCATCATATATAAATTATTTTAGCGCATAGCGAACTCCTTATATTAAATAATATGGGCTCGGTCAATCATCGCCGCGCACGACCGATAGTAGGACACCCATATTTTATTACTGGTTACGCTCTTATCCAGATCGTCGTATTTCACGGAGTCTTCCCGACGACGCCTCCTATTAAAAATTTTATTAATAGCCAAGGGTGACTTTTACACCGCAGGAACAGTATTACAGTCTCTCAGGTGTGTCCACCTATAGGATCATAGGCTTTTTCCGCTATCATTTCCCTTTTTAAATATGGGCTCGGTCGATCATCGCCGACATAACCGATAGTTGCGGACACCCATATTTTATTACTTTTCAATTATTTCCCCACACCAACCACACTTCCAGTGATTGGCAAATAACCATTTAAACCATTGAAACTTTTCGCAATGTGGACAAAACCATAAATCCATTCTATTTCTCCTTTTGCTCGATCCAAATTCTCTCACCACAAACTTTGCACTCATAATCTCCTGAGATTATATGTCTAAACCATCTTATCATTTTACAATTCCAACAAAATCTAAGTCGTGGCATTTTATCTCCTCTTAAGAAGCGAGAAACATTATTTTGACTCTGTCAATGATGCTAACAAAATAAAAAATCAATATTACAAATGCAATAAATAATACAATCAGATATAAATTTTGGCCTTTCATTACTACCTCCTAAAAAATGAAAAGAGTAAGCACTATGTTTCCATAATGCTTACCCTTCTTTAATACTGATCTTATTCAGGATTGACAACGTCGGAGCCAAGGGCTTCTTCGACCAATCCGTTTACCAGACTGTCGGGGTCGGTCATTTTGTTCATTACCACTGCGCCAACGATTAACGCGCCGACTACAGCCGCAACAACAACACCACCTTTCACAAACAGACCTTTATTACGAACGATCATTGTTACCAACTTTTCCTTCATTTTATTTCTCCTTTTTTAAGATTATATTTCTATAATAGTCCTTGTTTTTTATGCGAGAACTTTATATTTAGATTGGTCTTGGATCTGGATCAAAATTCATTACAATACATGGTTTTCCATCCGAGGTTATTTTAGCTGAGAAAGAGATATGCACTAATCCATATTCAATATCCCAACCAGCATCTCGGCCCATTTCAGTATGCATAAGTCCTATCAAGTGATAGAACTCATTTAAAGACATAGTATTCTGAAGCATCAAATCACGATTAAATTCGTTAAGTAATCGATTAATTGTATCATAGTTATTCTTAAAATAACGACCACTTAGCGAATCATAAAATAGAGTTTCACCATTTCCAGTGATTATAACTTGAGAATCGTTCTCTAATGGATTTGCTAAAAGTCGATCCTGAGCAATTTCACCACGTAGTTTTTCTTCCTTTTTCTCGCCAATCGTCTCAATTACTTTAGCCTTATACTCTTTTAAAGAGGCTTCAGTAATCGTATATAGACCAGCAATAGCCGCATTACGCTTTAGATTGATTGAATGGGCACCAAGGAAGCAAGCTAACGTTACTACTGAAGAAATAGCACCTGGAAGATAAGTTTTCCAAGTAAGTTCAATTATTTCTTTTTTAGTAAGTTCTCTACCATAATAAATTTTACTATCATCAAGAATCCGAGACGCCTTTATTCCAGCGTCATGTACAAGAGCGATAGATGTAACAAAACCACTCGTTCCACAAATGAATAGCAACGTTGGAGATTCTTTTGATATTAATTTTGTTAATACTACTAAACCTGTTTTTAAACTCACATTATCTCCTTTCAAGGATAAACACGGTGCTTATTAATTATTGCCTTACTAATTTCTTTATCACTAAGTTTTAATCTAATTCCAGTTTGCATTAATTTTATAATATATACATCCTCCTTTGGATCAAATAGAAAATTTTCTTTAAGCATTAATCTCATTATATTCATTCCCCTAATAAATAATATTGTTCTTTTTAAAAATTTTCGCATTTAGCTCCTTTCAAAATTAAGAAAAAAGTAAAAAGGAAAGTTATCACTAACTAACTCCTTTATTCTATAATAGTCGATGTAATTCTTGCGAGACATTATATGGAAATTTCCTTCGGGGAAAAAGGGACAATAATTTTTTAAAATCCCGATTCGCAAATGGACTTTTTAGAATACCCATTCCAAAGTAACTGCCATTTTGACGTAAATCTTGCGAAAAAAGAAAACCCTTTACAGGGCTTTCATTTCAATCAAAGCAATAACAATATCGTCTAGTTTTGTATTTAGAACAACCGTTTGGTAAAACACGTACATATCAACTGAATTTGTATATTGTTTTCTTCCTAGAATCTGGTTTGTATAACATCCTTTTTCTACGAAGATAACATTTTTCAAAAACCTTTTGTTTCTGTAATATTTTAATAACCTGCTAGTTCTTTTGATTAACTCAATAAGATGCATTTTATTATCTCCTTTTCATAATACTCTATGTTATTATTGCGAGGAGAAAAAAAGAAATACCCATTTTATTGGGTATCCTTTTTAAATTCAACAAGTTCATCAATTATCGTATCTAACTGTTTTAAATTTAAGTTATTTCTTTGCAGTTCTTTCATAAATTTTATATAGTATCTATGATACGTATCAATTGTACAAATACAAATACCTTCATTTCCATAAACTTTTAGGTTATTAGGTATCGTATTAATAGCAATTTCTACAAATTTAGTATACATATGAAAATCTTTTACCAGAACAACAAGTTTTACTTTTGTATCTAATAGATCTAATAATTTTTCTTTCATTTTCTTATCTCCTTTTCATAATACTCTATGTTATTATTGCGAGGAGAAAAAGAAAGAGAGCTATTTGCTCTCGATCTTTTCAAGATTTTTTCCTAATATTTTTAAGACTTCTTCGACACCTTTTTGAAATTCTTCATTACTCATACTGTTTAATTCTTTCTCAATACGAGTCATCTTCTTTTCAATCGATTTATCGATTAATTTCTTAATAAATTTATTCATTTTATTATCTCCTTTTCATAATACCCCATGTTTTTATTGCGAGGAGAAAAAGAGAGAAGCTGTGTAAACAACTCCTCTCTTTTAGTTCATAAACGTCTCAAAGTAGAAAATACCTTCGAGGTAATACTTCCTGTCCGCTCGAAATAGAGAACTAGAATAATGCCACCAATATATACAACGGCCTTAAAAATCTCTTCTCTTGAGATCGAATCACTTTTAAAACTATTCGATTCTCTTAAGGTTTTGATATTCTCAGCAATTGTTTTATATCGTTCACTATCCTTTTCTTCTTTTTCAAGTTCGATCAATAAACTATTAACTTCATCAGATATATTTCTAATTTTCTTCATTTTTATCTCCTTCATAATAGCCAAAGTTATTTCTGCGAAGGAGAAAAATTATTACTGAGGAGGAAGAACCTCACTTGGGAGTGCTGCTGCTTTATTATACTGAGCAGTGCTAATTCCGAGCAATGCACCAAGGAAGAAGTCCACAGCCATAATCGTACCAACAACCTGCTCGCCATAAGGAAGACCCCAAATACCAGCCAAAGCAGCATACAAAGTACCGGCAGCGGGCAACAAAATTTGAGCAATGAACTTTAGAACATCATATACCTTATTAGACATCATTTCATTTTTTCCTTTTTGAGATAGATTTTTATTAACTATTACCATTTTCCCCATTGCCATTAGAAGGATCGAATTCTGGTTCGATATTAACGGCTTTTAATTGCTTTATTAAGATTTTGCAACCCCGTTCAAGATATTTATTCCTAGTTAATAAGCGTTTATTTTCCTCCTTTAGTGGTGTATTTAGACTAAGAGCAGTATCGACAAAATTATCCATTGTTTCCATTTCAACTTTTCGAGATTCTTTCTTTATTTTTTCTGCTTCTTCTTCTAATTTAATGGCTTCCTTCTTAGTTTTAATAGCTTCTTCTCTATAATTTCTAAATTGTATTATTAAACCAAGAATTCCTGGAAGAGCAATTAGCATCGCTACAAGGAGTTGGGTCCATTCACTAGTCATATTTTCTTACCATAAGCATAATAATTGGTGCTGCACCTATGGTAATATACTCCAATATTCTTAATGACTGGGACCAAGTATTAATAAATGATGAGAAATCAACAATTGTTAATCTACTAAGTGCTGCAGCAAAAATAAAAATTATTGCAGCAACTATCGTTGTTAATGGTAAAATTGCTAACAACCAATGACATCTTTTAATACTCGCCCATTTTATCCAACCATATAATCCTACCAATAAAATTAAAAATAATATTACACGTAGAATTATGTAAGTCATAGTAATTTTCTCGAATGTTATATAATTCATATTAAGCCGGACCAATTGCTGACCAATGATAACTAAAGGCTAAATCTCCAGAAGTTCCATTTCTATAAATAAAAGCTTGAAATAACGCTGGATAAACGGCAATTAGTAATACAGTAAGTGGTTGAACAGGACCTGGATAAAGAATTAATGGTTGCACATTTATAATAGGACCACCAGAACCACTAGCAAATGCTTCTGGAAAATTAATACTAATTAATTGATAACTTTCTCCTGCAACAATTAGTCCAGATCCAACACCAACAAAACTTTTTACTCTACCATTTATATCATAGTTATTATAACCACCAACTGTTTGCCAATTTGTTCCTGAATTTCCTTGTCTTTTTGTAAGAATTAGAACTTCATTTCCAATTTGTTCACTATTAACAGCATTATTTGCTATACCAACAACTAGACTATTTCCTACTTCTGAATGGTCATGCTCATTGATTTGAAGTTGTAAATTTCCTGCTGCATCTTCTGACAATTGATCTTTCATTTCATCAAACCAGGCATTAAATTCGGCAGTAAAATCAACCATACCGTCATCAAATTCATTTTGAATACTTGAAAACCAAGTATTAAATTCTTCTTCCCATTGAGCTATTAAATCATTAGTACTAATAGCTGAAAGTGGCCCTATAACAAATGGACAAGAATTTTGACCAATCATATTTGTAATGTTAACTTGGGTAATACTTGTTGCTCCACCATTAACTAAAATATAAGCTAATGGATATTGATGTACATATTCAGTATTAGTTAGAGTTGGATAGGCTGGAACTGTTGCAGGCGTTCCTGTTACTTTTTTAATTGAATTAGCTCGTACTCCAACAGATTCATCAACTTCAAGAATAATAGCGTCATATCTTGGAAGAATTGGATCGGAACTATCTAGAACAATAGGAATTAATGCGTCATTATAAGTCCATGTATGATTAAACCATGCCCTACCAGTTCCAACAGACACACCTAAACCCGTTGTTGCTAATACTTGAAACGCATCGCCAATAGAACCAAATATACCATCTTCAATAATGCCATCAAATATACTAGATACTTGTATAGCATTATACATTCGGTCTCCATCAACTGAATTAAAAAAACCATATGTTAATGACATGTTTTTCCTTTCTTTATGTGATTGTTAGAAATGTTGGATATACTCTAGAACCAGAAGAATCTTGTGTAAATATAAGTTCAATTATTCTAGCAGTTCCTTCGTTTCCATATTCATTAGAAACTTGTACAACGTCACCCATATAAAAGTCCGTTCCATAAATATAAGTTCTAGTTGTATCCGCTTGACCTTGGAAAGATTCAATAAATGAGCTTTTTGCAAGTTCTTGACTACCTCTTTCAACTAATAAATCAGCATATTGTTCATCAGTTAAATCACCTTCAGGTGTACTTTGTCGAATATCATTAGCATCAACAAATAATTCTCGTCTCAAGAAGTCACTACCTCCATCTGGTGAAATCTCAACAACAACTGCAGCTCTTGGTGTACCTTCAATTTCCTCACCAAGAACTAATGCTATAGTTCTTAAATATTCATCAGAAGAAATATAATCACTATTTATTAAATTATCAAATTGTGGCGAGAATATAACATACGGATTTATTATTTGATTATAAGAACGATCAAGACCTGCATATAAAGTAAATCTAAATTTATTTTCTTCAGTTAAAGTTAGTTTAAATCCAATATTTCTTTCAATACATCCATCTTGAATAACTTTATATATTGATGTACCTAGGAACTGATTATTCATTTGCAAACTGGTTATTGCTGGATCAGTTGAAGGATAAAATTCTATAAAACTTATCTTTCTATCTGTATCAATAGGCTCTGTTATATTATATATAAATAAATGTTCAATACTATCTTGAAAACTTCCTCTCAAGGTTGTTATATCCCATACAATTCGTCTATCTAAAAGCATTTCTATGGAACGACCTTTAACTATAATTTGATTACCGTTTTCAAGATCGCATTTTATATTTATATTTTCAATAAGCATTACATGTTCTGAATCTTTATGAATTAAGAACATACCATTTGTCATAAGATAGATAAAATCTTGATCTGGGACTTTAGTTATTTCAAAATCTCCATAACTAAAAAATCGATCAGTCCATATTAAACTATCAAAACTATCAACTATTCCTATAACTTCAAGACTTGAATTTAATACATAAATATCCATATTTAAATTCCTTCATAAGCTACTTTATTAGTAACTTCAAAATAAAGATTATCAAGTCCTGAATCCGCGTCATATGTAAATATATTATCGCCTTTTACTAAAGAGAACCAGTCTGGATATAAGCCTAATGTATTAATAATATTATAGGTAACGCCACCACGTATTAATCTTGCATATTTATCACCAACTACTGTTGATATATAAATATCATCACCAGCAATAATATCATCACCAGTTAATGCTTCTAATTTAGCAGAATCAATCAATATTTCTTCATCAGTTCCAGCATTTCGTATTGAGACATTTGAAGCTACATCTACAGCATGGATATGAAATACTGCACCAACTTCAGCATCACCACTATATACAATTGTTTTAATTGTTCCAGTACTAATAGCTGTAAAAATTATTAAATTCTCACTAAGTGACTCATTAGAAAATGGAAACGAAAACATTGCTTCATTAGAAGAAAATATTGTATGCTGTAGAACAACATTATAGAAATATGGATCAGTGCAAATAACTGAAATAGTAGCTCCTTCTTCTTTAGAGAAAATAGGAATACTATTATCTTCAATATATCCATACGTTTCACATATTCGATTGTCTGTTTCTACAACTATTCGTACTCGTTTCTTAATTGGAAAATATCTATATGAACTCTGTCGTGTATCTTCTATTGTTGGTTTTTCAATAAAGCGTAGTGAAAAAACAATATTCCTCGAATTAACACGAGCGGAATTATATACAGAACCATCACCACCTGTTATTTCACTTACGTTGATGTTTGCTTTACTTGGACTCAAACCATCCATATTTAGAACAAGGAACCCCGATTGCTCAGGGCTCCTTATATCTAACGTGACAGTCTCACCCAAGTGGTTAGTGATTGTAAAAGATTTTATCATTTACCACTCCTCGAGATTATTTAGTTGCTTGTTTCACTAATGCTAATTGATTTCTTGTTTGCCTATAAATCTCAAATCGAGATAGAGGCACTGGTGAATAATTATTTTGAGTGAAAGTTATAACGGAATTTCCTTCACCAGTTTTTACACTATCTTGTGGAAGTACTTGTGCCGTTCCAGATGATATAGAGGACAATGTTCTTGGAATACCAGACACACCAATAGCTTCATTAAATATATCACTAATAGAATCCTTTCCAGCAACAACATTTGTTAAATCTACTACCGGAGTTATTACCGGAGTAAATTCTGGACTATCTAGTAGAAAATCACTAATGGTTTTTACTGATTCTGTCATACCATTCATTGCAGCCGTTCCAATGTTTACAGCGGCTTCTTCCACATTTCCTGCCATTTTGACCAGTCCATTAACAAAACCCTGCGCAGTTAATTCACCAAATTCTGTAAAGACTGTTGATGGAGAATGGATACCTAGTAGTAATTTAAGCGCTGAAATAGCCGAACTAGCTAATGAAGCTATTGCTTTTGCTACAGCACCAACACCACTCTTAAGTCCATCCGCTAATCCATCGATAATAGCCGAAGCTAGTTTTCCAAT
>WSSedA1B2DRAFT_1000025_pt1 | contig 23622 bp, 18 predicted proteins | sample WetSurSiteA1Bulk_FD_9465 | JGI IMG/M metagenome (IMG submission 9465) | reverse complement strand
CCCCGCCGCAGGGCAAAGTCCGGGCGCCGTAATGTGTGGGCTTTCCGTCTTTGATGATATTTAGAATCAGAGGATGCTGTTTGTATTTTTGGAGTTCCTTATGCGGATCGAACTGCGGGTCTTCAGAACTGAGATGAGCGATAAGCCCGATGACAACTTTGGTTTCAGAAATACAATATATGAATCCGCCGCCGGAAAGTCCTTTCCGGAAAGGATACCCAAGGGTATGAATACATTCCCCTTTTTGGAGAGGATTCTTCTTTAGTTCATATATCTCTTTCACACCGAGTTCATAGATGGAAGGAGCCTTGCCTTTATCAAGGTCCAGTTTTTCAACCAGGCTTTTCCGCAAAGTACCGTTGCTACCCTCTCCCAGCACAACGACCTTTGAGTTGAGAATATAACCGGGAGTCTCATGTTCACCGTTCTCCTGAAGACGTTTGTCGTCGGTTCGAACGCCGATTACTTTGTCGTCTTCATAGAGAATTTCAACTGCGGCCGTTCCTTCAAGCAGCATTACTTTGTTCTGCTCCGCAATTTTAGAGAGCCAACCGACAAATTTGGAAAGCGAAATAAAGTAATTGCCGTGATTATTCAAAAACGGCGGAGTAAAAGGAATCTTAATAGTTCCCTTTGTGGTCAAAAAATAAATGGATTCCTTATTAACCTCTGCATCAATGGGACAGCCAAGATCCTTATGGTCGGGCAATAGTTCCGAAAGCACATCAGGAATGAGCACTGCCCCGGAAATGTTATGCGCTCCGAAATACGCACCTTTTTCGAGAACAGCAATTTTGTCTTCGATATCGATTTTCTCGCCTTGCTGTTTCCCACTTTCAATGTTTTTATTATGTTTCCGGACGAGGTTCGTCAGATGAATTGCACTGCTTAAATTGGCAGGCCCGCCGCCGGCAAAGATAACATCGAATTCTATTACTTCTCGTTCCATATTTATGCACCTTCTCCTATCGTTTATTTATCTCTCTCTTATAAATGCATCAACAGTTTTCTCTTCCCCTTCTCTTAAGAAAGTTATTGAGACCTTTTTTGCAATATTGAATGTTTTCAGAATATCAGAAAGGTCTTTGAGTTTATTTACAAGAGCATTGTTGACGAGGATAATTATATCTCTTTCTCTGAGCCCTGCCTTCTCTGCCGGTGAACCAGGCACAACACCAGAGAGCCTGCATCCTTTACCGCTAAAGGTAAAGTCGGGGATAATGCCGAGGCTGACTTTCCTCTCTTTCTTTGGTTCAGATCCGGATTTCTGCTCTGATTGAAGAGTTGAACTAAGTGGCCCTTCCCTTTTTGCAAGGTATTCAATAACTTCCTTTGTAACTGTTGCTACCTTCACGAGACCTTCAGCATCTATCTTGTCCACTGTATCGGTTGGTTTATGGTAATCCAGATAAGGTCCTGTGAAAAGCTGTACTGCGGGTATCCCTGCCTCCTGAAAGCTCTTCTGGTCACTGGAATCAAGTTCCTCAGAAACCGCTTCAATCTCAACTCTGGACAAGTGACCAGCTCCCCTGAAGATATGGATCCACTCATTTGCAGAACCTGCTCCGAGGACCAGCAGTTTATTCTTCCCGAGACGTCCTACGGTATCGAGATTCAGCATCCCGATACATTTTGCAGCAGGATAGCGCTTTTCGCTATTAATGTAATACTTTGATCCTTTCTTGCCGGCTTCTTCACCGGTAAAAGCAATAAAGACCACACTGCGTTCAGGCTCCAGAACTTTACCCAGAACCTTTGCAAGCTCGATAAGGACTGATACTCCGCTCGCATTATCATCAGCTCCGGGATGGGTTTGTCCCATGTTCTCCCTTGTTGCCCCTAAGAAGCCGGTGCCTAAATGATCATAGTGTGCACCAATTACTATGCTATGGTCAGACCATTCAGGCTTTGTACCCGGGATTACCCCCACCACGTTTTTCAATACTAATTTATGTTCCGGATCGTCAATCCCCTTTTCCTCCCATGTCTGGAAATAACCGTCTCCTGCATCTCCTGCTGCTGTGAGACCTGCTTCCCTGAATTTCTGAGCAATAAATTCTGCTGCCTGATCAAGTTCTACTGTGTCCAGGCCACGACCTTTAAGTCTGTCTCCTGAAAGAGTCCCTATTGTCTCAATCATCTCTTGTGCTGAAAAAGATGGCTGCAATGTTGCCAGTGATTTCCTCTGATTTAATTTCCCCATTTCAACCCTGTCAACTTTCCCATCTTCTCCCGGAATAAAGACTGTCATGGGAGAATTCAATACAGGCCAACGGCCTTTCGCAGTATTTACGGGTTCATTTCCCTCGAAACCAAGATAACTGTACTTATGATAATGCGGCAGTTTCCTGCTAAGGCCGGGAAGCGCTTCAGGCGAATCCGAGTGTATGAACATCATTGCCATATCTTTGTTTTCAGGATTCCTAGCGGTTAATACCAGCGAGTGATTACTGAAGGGGATTTCATCCTTTCCTATGCGCACCCATTCATCACTCATAGTGACTTCATATCCAGACAAGGCTGGAATAAATTCTCTGAAGAATCTGTTTTCACGACCGATTACAGTAACTGCACGATTTGAAGGAAGTTGTTTTATTTCGTTGTCGGGTTTCACTTCTATCTCATCCGGGCCTGCAGCGCTCAATGCCTTTGCAAATTCCTGATAAGCCTTAAGCATTGCCTTGTCTGCTGAAGCAGGGAGGAGCACGAGCATCTTTTTTGAACCCAATGCCTGTGTCATTGCCGGAGGCATTTCATCTCGGCTGAGCCTTCGAAAAAGGTCGAATTCAGGATCAATGTCAATTCGCAATGGCCTTGAAGGCAAACTAAGTTTTATCTCTGCCCGCTTTTCACTAATGCTGATCACCGTCTGATATGCAGTCTGCTGCCCTTTTAGAGTCACCGCAACCGGCACGCGCAGATGAAATACCGTTTTCTGCTGCATCTGTTCTATGACCGCAGCAAGAATGTATTTATCATTCTCCTTTTTTACCTTCACATCGCTTATCTTCAATTCCGGTGCGCCTGTCTTTTCTATCCATTGACCGAATTCTTCTTTCAATCCTTTTCCTGAAACATGTTCGAAACTCTTTCTCAGTCCGGTAAAGGTAGCTAGCTTAAAGAGATTGTCCCGGTAAAATTCCCGGAGCCCATTTAAAAAAACCTCGTCTCCCAGATACTGCCGCAGCATGTGAAAGAACATCAGGGATTTGCCATATCCTATTGCTTCCGACGATGTGCTGTGCCTCGAACGAAATTCAGTAAGTGCAAAATCCATGCTACTGAATACATAATCTGTATATTTCTGCAGAGTGGTCTGACGGTATTCCAGTCCCCCTCCCTGCTGTTCCTCCAGGAGATGATCCGAAAGATATGCAGTTAGCCCTTCTGACCAGTTTCCCCCTGCATAATCAGGGTAAACGCTGTTTCCCCACCAGTTGTGAAGGATTTCATGAGGGTAAGAAGTGTTAATTATAAAAGGGAAACGGATGATTTTCGGACCAAGGAGTGTAAAAGACGGCATTCCGAATCCCGTCTCCCAGAAGTTTTCAACAAGGGCGAATTTCCTGTATGGATAGTGACCGATGAGCTTCTCATACATAGCAATATAGCGGGTTGTTGCATCCAGATATTTTTCTGCAAGTCCTTTCTCAGGTGTCCGGAGAAAGACCATTGCCTGAAGACTGCCAGCAGATTTTACGTATTCACTGAACCTCGCAGCTACGAGAAAGATTTCTTCCTGAGGTTCGGGCGATTCCCAACAGACCCGGGTTATACCTTTATCTTTATTGTGAAGTTTGCGTTCCCCCTGGCTCACTGCATCCCAGTCCTGAGGCATTTCTATCCGGAGATCGAAAGTTAGGAATGGTTCATCAAAGACCGGATACCAGAATGAACTTCCCTCAAGATAAACTCCTTCCTCACTCATACTCCCTGCAGTATAACTATACCCCCTTGCCTGCTCTTTTCCATGTTGTTTCAGGGGATGGTTGATGATTCCACCATATTTCAGCATAAAGGTATTTTTGCCTTGAGGGATTTTTACTCTGTAAGATTCATAGAGAATATCCTGTTTATCTGAAGTCTCTTTCACCACGCTTGCGCCACTGGTCTGCGACATTGGATTCATTCCTTTATGAATAAGGAAATGAAATTCAGGGAGAAGATGGTCAGGCACTGTTATTGTGTCTTCTGCAATAAAGGACTGGTTTGTCGGAAGAAGGACGACTTTCAGATCATGATGAACTTTTTGGTCTTTCTGAGAGAGTTCATCAGCTTCCAGACAAACAGGAATGGCTATTAGAAAAAATAGAAAAACAGATAACAACAATCTCATTCTGTTTCTCATGGTAAAGGGCTATTCAACCCAGTCAGCGATGAAAATGTCTGTTGCCCTTGGTTTTTGGGGGTTTCTGTTTGAGGCAAAGACCAGTTTTTTTCCATCCGGCGAGAACATGGGGAAACCGTCGAAAACCTTATTATAGGTCAATCTTTCGAGACCGGTGCCGTCAATATTGATAAGGTAGAGTTCGAAGTTATGTCCGAACCTCTTCACGTCTTCTTGCCAGTCGTCCATATTGCTTGAGAAGATTATGCGTCTGCCGTCAGGATGCCATGAAGGCGCAAAATTTGTAGCGCCGTTATGCAGAATAATTTTCTTGTCTAATCCGTCAGAGCCCATAACCCAAAGGTCAAGAGGGACAGGTACAATGTAATTATTGTTCATGCACTCACGCCATTGTGCCTTTTCCTCTTTGGTTTTTGGATACCAAGCCCTCCAGACTATTTTCTTCCCGTCAGGAGAAAACCATGGGCCGCCATCATAACCAATCCTGTCAGTCAGCCTGCGCATATTCGTACCATCAGAATTCATGATATAGACATCGAAATCGCCATGCCTCTTGGAGCCAAACACGATCTGTTTCCCGTCAGAAGAAATAATGGGTTCGGCATCATATTCAGGATTATCAGTAATTTTCTTCAGACCAGATCCGTCAATATTCGCTGAAAATATATTATAGGGATAAAGCGGCCAGACATGGCCGACAGCAACCTGCGGGGTCTGTGGTTTTGGCGGGCAATCTCCAGGAAGATGACTTGTCGATGCAAAGATTATTCTCTTGTTGTCAGGGAAGAAAAAAGAACAGGTATTCGCTCCGTGGTCAGGACTGACCATATGCTTGTCAGAGCCGTCTCTATTCATCATCCAGATCTTATCGCATTTATAGCCACCCACGTTCGACTGGAATATGAGCTTCCTGCCATCAGGGCTGAAATAGGCCTCGCCGTTACTTCCATCAAAGGTAAGTTGCGTAACGTTTTTCATATGTTTCTCTGTAAATGCGGAATCACCTGTCTTAACAGATACGCTCTTTTGAGCACATCCTGAAAGGAGGGAAATTGCAAGAATGATAAAAACAACTCTTTTCATCTTATTCTCCTATTTAATTTCATCAATACTTTTGTAAATATAACCCATGGAATCTGCAATCGTATTGTGCACAACATTTCCTTTAAACGTATTCAAAGCGCTTTTTATTATTGTATCCTCCCTGACCGCTTTTTCAATTCCTTTATTGGCTAATATTTTTATATAGGGTAAAGTGACATTTGTCAGGGCAATAGTTGAGGTCTTTGGATATGCCCCGGGCATGTTCGCAACAGTATAATGGATAATTCCATCAATTTCGTAGACCGGATCATCGTGAGTGGTAGGATGTGAGGTCTCAAAGCATCCCCCCTGATCCACTGAAACATCCACTATGACAGCCCCTTTTTTCATGGTCTTGAGCATGTCTCTCTTTATAAGCATAGGAGTTTTTCCGCCTGGGACGAGAACAGCGCCTATGACAATATCAGCATCCCTGATCTCTTCTTTTATATTATGTATGGTAACCGGGAGTGTCTTTACTCTTCCCGGAAAGATCTCATCTATCTTCTGCAGCCTTTCCATTCTTAAATCCAAGACAACCGTATCCATTCCGAGGCCTACACAGTCACGCACCGCATTTATACCAACAACGCCTGCGCCGAGTATAACCGCTTTAGCCGGTTCCACACCCAATACCCCTGTCGGGAGAAGCCCCTCCCCTCCATGAACCTTCTGGAGATAGTACGCAGCCATAATAGGCGCCATCCTTCCAGCGATTTCACTCATGGGCGCTAATAAGGGCAACCCGCCATCTTTTTGCAAGGTCTCATATCCGAGGCCGGTTATTTTTTTGTTAAGAAGGAGATCGATCAGCTCTTGGTTTGCTGCCAGGTGCAAAAAGGTAAATATGGCCTGATTCTCTCTGAGCAAAGCATATTCCAATGGTATCGGTTCTTTGACCTTGATAATAAGGTCTGCTTCACCAAATAAGACGTTTCTGTCGACTAACTCTGCGCCTGCATTCCGGTAAGCATCATCTGAAAAATCACTGCCTGTGCCTGCATCTGTCTCGATGAGAATTGTGTGATTATCCGGCTTTAGGTCCTCAACTCCATAAGGAGTCATACCAACCCTGAACTCACCCTTCTTAATCTCCTTTGGAACACCGATGATCATCTAATACTCCTTAAAACACATACGAGGATAAAGTGCTTGACCAATTATATCAAATATTATGAATCATTGACGATCTTTGGTTATTGAACCCAATATTTTCCAGTGGATTGTTTTTGTTGGTCAAACAGAAAAGCGGGACAGCTTTTGAGCCATCCCGCTTTTCTGGTAAAGTATATCAGCAGATTAATTACTTGTCCTGAGCAGGGACAGGCCCACCCGGACCACCGTAACCTCCTCTCCTTCCCATCTGATCACCATGCCCTGTCATCTCTGCCTTGTGTTTCGATCTACAGACCCTTAGATCGTCCTGGTTCTTAGCCGCCTCTACGCAGACCTTTTCCTTCTGAAGGCTGGCCATCCGATCATCAAGCTTTTTTAGATGATCAGCCTTCATCTGTTCAAAGTTAGGGGCTGTGTCTCCAAGTGGCTGACTGCTATCGATTGCGAACCCTGATACTGCAAATACCAGCGATAGTACTACTGCTGCTACAATTACTGCTCTTTTCATGATTCCTCCTTTAGCCATAGGCTGATTTTACTTTATTTAATAATAAAAGAAAAATTTGAAGATATGTCGAAGAAAATATGAAGAAAGTATGAAGATTTATTAATCTGATAAATTAACCACTATAAAACATGTGCTACAATATTTACCGATGATTACTTTAAGTCAGAGTAAAGAACCGGCAATACTTGACACACTGAAGACAGTTTTCGGGTTTCAGTCATTCCGGCCGGATCAGGAATCCATCATTCGAAGCATTTTAAACAGACAGGATGTTTTTGCAGTAATGCCCACCGGCGGAGGAAAGTCTCTCTGCTACCAGTTGCCTGCAAAGATGATGCAAGGGACCACTATTGTTATCAGCCCGCTGATCTCCCTGATGAAAGACCAGGTTGACGCTGCTTTAGAAAACGGCATATCAGCGGCATTTATGAATAGTTCACTGAATGCACATGAGATTGCCGATATATACCGCATGTTGAAATACAATAAAATAAAACTGCTCTACATTGCGCCCGAACGTTTTGCAATGCCGCATTTCCTTGAGACACTGAAAACCATTCCTGTATCACTTTTTGCGATAGACGAAGCCCACTGCATTTCCGAATGGGGGCATGATTTCCGTCCTGACTACCTCAGCCTCTCTCTTATTCAAAAGACTTTTTCAGATATTCCGATTGCAGCGTTTACAGCAACAGCTACACAGAGAGTCCAGGAGGATATCATAAGCAGGATCGGCCTGAGGTCTCCTCATATAATCCGTGCGTCATTTAACCGCCCCAACCTTTTTTATCAGGTAGAAAGAAAGGCAAAGGTAGATTTGCAGATACTCGAATTTTTTAAGGGACATGCCGGTGACTCAGGCATCATCTATCGCACAACCCGCGACTCTGTTACGGATATGGCTGAGTTTTTAGTATCAAAGGGAATTAAAGCCCTGCCTTACCACGCAGGATTAACAACAGATGAGCGGAATAGAAATCAGGAGGCATTTAACAGGGATGAGGCATCAGTCATTGTAGCGACTATTGCCTTTGGTATGGGGATAGATAAATCCAATGTCCGGTTTGTGATTCACGCGGATCTCCCCAAGAATATTGAAGCTTATTATCAGGAAACAGGCCGTGCAGGCCGTGACGGAGAGTTGGCTCATTGTGTTCTGTTTTTTGGCCGGGGAGATATTCCGAAAATACGCTATTTCATTGATCAGATATTGGATGAAAATGAACGCTCTGTTGCATTGCAGAAACTCAGCCAGATGGTAGGTTTTGCTTCACATAATGTATGCCGCCGCAAACACCTTCTCGGTTTCTTCGGGGAGGAGTATCCGGGGAATAATTGCGGCGCCTGCGATATCTGTTCGGGAAGTCTGGAACAAATCGACATTACCACAGATGCTCAGATACTCATGTCAGCCATTTCGAGGACACAGCAACGGTTCGGAATCGGCCAGATTATTGATATTGTGACAGGCGCTGATACGAAGCGCATCCGTGAGCTTCAGCACGACAAGATTAAAACCTATGGAGCGGGAAAACATCAGGATAAAAAATACTGGCGGTTTCTTGTTGATGAACTCCTGGCACAGGGTTTTATCCGGCAGGATGGTGACCGGTACCCTGTTCTCAAGATTACAGAAAACGGGTCTCATCTGCTCTATGGGAAAGAACAGGTTACAGCATTGAAACAAGAAGAGAAAAAGGTTAAGAAACAGGCAGTGAAAGATTTTGATGTGGGGCAATATGATGCGGCTCTTTTCGCAAGGCTCCGTATCATCCGTAAAAATTTTGCAGATGAGCAGCAGGTCCCCCCATATATCATATTTTCAGATAAGACATTGCATGAGATGTGCAGTCACTATCCGGCGACATTATCCGATATGAGAAAAATCAACGGTGTTGGCGAAGCGAAACTTGAACGTTATGGAGAATATTTCATAAATGAAATAAAAAACTATATGAATGACAATCCTGATGTTTTCGTAAAAATCGAGCAGCCGGACAATTCCGATGGTCTTCCACCCAAAAAGAAAAAGGGGGAAACAATCGAAAAAACCTATGAGCTTTACGCAAAGGGGCTCTCATTAGATGACATTGCAAGTCTGCGAAATCTTTCATCATCAACCATTGCCGGCCATCTCGAACGTCTCATCCAGGATAGCCGCGATATTGATATAGACCGATTTGTTGATCGTGCAAAACGTAAGCAAATTGAAGAACTGTTCTTAAAACTTCACCAATGGAATCTGAATCCTGTGATTGAACATTTCGGCGGCACTGTCAGCTATGAAGAGGCACGATTGGTTAGGGCTGATTTGATGCGCAGACTCAGGATTGAAACGGAAATGACAGGGGAAAGGGTATGAATAACGCTACCTTGCAGGTTATGCAGAAGGTGCATGAACTGTTCAAGAAAAAAGGATTACGCCTTTCAGTTGCTGAATCATGCACTGGCGGGCTTATCAGCCATTATATAACAGCGCTTCCGGGTGCGAGCAACTTCTTTGAGGCAGGAGTTGTTTCTTACTCGGCAGAAATGAAAAAGAAGATTTTGGGTGTTTCATCTGCTATCATTTCCAAATATGGAGCGGTAAGTGAGAAAACCGCACGGGAGATGGCTGAAAAGATAAGGACACTGACGAAAACAGATTTTTCGATATCAAGTACCGGCAACCTTGGACCCGATGTTCTTGAAGGAAAAGGAAAGGGACTTGTGTACATAGCAGTGAGCAAAGAAGGCATGACTTTTTCAAAGGAATTGAGACTGACAGGCAACAGAGAGGAAAATAAAAAGGAGGCTGCTTTATCAGCGTTGCAGTTTCTTATTGAGATAGTTGAAAGTTTTAAATAGGTTTATAAGAAAAGTTACTTACTAATATGTTCATAATTAAAGACACATAAAACTCTATCTGTCATGCCCGAAGTTCTTAATCGGGCATCCAGTTCTTTATCAGTCTGGATTCCCGCTTTCGCGAGAATGACAAATAATGTGGCCTTACTTATGAACTCCTTACTAATATGTCATTCCAGCTTGTCTGGAAACTCTTTGAAAGACAACCCCATTTATTAAGGAGAATTAAAGAAAGATTCCGAACAAGTCGGAATGACAAAAATTGAACAATGTTGGTATGCTTTTTTAGTAAAATATCCCATGATAGTAAAGAGACCCCATAAAATCGAATAGGGGAGAGAAAAACTGATAAAGAAACGCTCAAAAAACTTTGATATAAAAGTAGATACATTAACTGAAAAAAAGGCAGTTAAAGAGCTTGCTGAACTGGCTGAATTGATTGCTCACCATGACCTTCTATACGAAGAAGCTCGACCCGAACTTACAGACGCCGAATATGATGAATTAAGAAAGCGCAATGAAGAAATTGAAGCCCGTTTCCCCAACTGTATTCGGGCTGATAGCCCTTCTAAGAGAGTGGGGTATATCCCGCCAAGTGGATTCAAAAAAGTTCGTCATTCTGTCCCAATGTTGTCATTAGACTTCGTTTATACTTTTGAAAAAATCGGAGATTTTATTGATAGAATCCGTCATTTTATCATTGATTTAAAAGATCCTTCTGTTCAGTTTGATTTTGTCGCAGAACCTAAAATAGATGGCGTATCCTGTTCTTTACGATACGAGAATCACAAATTAATTCAAGCGGCTACCAGAGGTGATGGGCAGGTTGGTGAGGATATCACCGCAAATGCTATGACAATTGTGGACATACCCAAAATACTTCCACCTGATTCTCCCAAACTGATAGAAATTCGCGGTGAAGTTTACATAAACGACAAAGATTTTATTAGTCTAAATGAACAACAAAAGCGTGCTGGAGAGAAAACTTTTGCTAACCCACGTAATGCGACAGCAGGAAGCCTTCGCCAACTAGACCCCAAAATTACAGCCTCACGTCCTCTTCGCTTCTTTGCCTATGCATGGGGTGAAACATCTCACCCTTTTGCAAAAACACAATGGGAAGCAAGAGATCATTTAATTTCGTGGGGATTTAAACTGAATGAACCTTCAAGTTTGGTAAAAAACCTTGATGAAATTAAAAGCTATTATGAAGAGATAGAAAGTAAAAGATCGCGTTTAGGGTTTTCTATTGACGGAGTCGTTTACAAGGTTAATCGACTTAATTTGCAGGAACGACTAGGGTTTAAAAACCGCTCACCTCAATGGGCAATAGCGCACAAGTTCTCGCCTGAAAAAGCACAAACGCATATTAGGTCAATTTCAATTTCTGTTGGCAGGATGGGTACTTTGACGCCTATTGCAGCATTAGAGCCCGTCAACGTCGGTGGAGTCTTAGTCTCGCGTGCTACGCTTCATAATCAGGATGAAATCGAACGCAAAGACTTTCGTATCGGAGACCTTGTTATAGTTCAACGTGCAGGGGACGTAATTCCGCAAGTTGTATCAGTTCTAATTAACAAGCGGCCTTCTGACGCTGAGCCATTTATATTTCCGGATCATTGTCCCTCCTGTAACAGTAAAGCATTCAGACAAGTCGGAGAAGCCGATTGGACCTGTACGGCAAGCCTCATATGTCCAGCTCAATCTTTGGAGCGTCTAACACACTTTACTTCACGAAATGCTTTCGATATTGAAGGATTAGCTGAACAAAATATAAAAACATTCCTTAATAAAGGCTTACTCAAATCACCTGCAGATATTTTTAGACTTGAAGAAAAATTATCTCCCGCAGATATTTTTAGCTCTAACAAAAGCGAGGGGGAAAGACTTTTACCCTTACAAGAACATGAAGGATGGGGTCCAGTTTCTGCCAATAAGTTATTTGAAGCTATTAGAAAACGTAAAACAATTCCCCTTGACCGTTTTATCTATGCTCTCGGCATAAACCAAGTTGGAGAGGCAACAGCAAAGTTGCTCGCTCGCAATTATATATCGCTCTCCAATTTTTTAAAAAATATAGAGGAAGCCCAAGATCGGGGTTCTTCAAACTTTTCTGCGAATGAATTCAAGACACAGGGGAAAAATCCCCAAAAACTCCGCGAGGTAATCAAGCAATCAGGTTATAGACTCGAAGCAATGAGTGATTCTGAGAATGCTATTGATTGGCTCAATACAATATTGAAACTTACTGATTTATATAAAAAAATATCTGAGAAGAGGCCAGATTTAACTTTTACAGATGAGATGAATAGGTTGAAAAATCGAACTGATAAAAATATAAAGCTGCTTTTCAAAGAACTTACTGATGATGATCAAGAGGCAATAAAAACACTAAATAGATTAACAATAGAGATAGCCCATCCACAACAAACCCCGAAGAAATCCGATGCATATAAACACTTAGTAAGTATCAGTGGTATTGGTCCAATAGTTGCAGATAAAATTCTAGCTTTTTTTGCTGACCCTCATAATAGTTCAATACTGAATGATATTATGACTCAAATTGAAGTGACAGATTATAATATTTCTCAGGCAAATACTTCGCAATTAGCTGGCAAAACAATAGTTCTCACTGGATCACTTGAGTCAATGACCCGTAGCGAAGCTAAAGCCAAAGCGGAATCTCTCGGGGCTATTGTCGCTGGCGATGTATCAAGCAAAACTGATTATGTAATTGCCGGGCCAAGTGCTGGTTTTAAACTTGAAAAAGCAAAGAAACTGAGGATTCAAATACTTTCCGAAGATGAATGGCTTGAGATGATAAAAACTACTCCAAAGTAAATATAATTTTTTCTGGAGCCAAAATGGATAATAGGAAACGTCACTCACAGCTTGTTGCAGACTTTGTCAGCGGTTATGCTAAAGGCTGGGATATGGCAGTCAAAGAATGTTATCGCAACGAGTTGGACATTAAATATACAGAGCGAAAAAAGAATAAGCAGTCTTTTTGGGAATGGACTCAGGGCCCCTATTTCTCCTTTGCTGAAGGCCATTTGTTCTACGACACGCCAAAAGCCTATGGGAAATGGGAACAGGCTATTAAAGTTATAAAAATCGCATGTCAAATTACTTCTGCAACACCTACAATTCTCGATAGGAATACAAATCTTATAGAAGGCATAGTTAACTTTACGATATATAAGCCTGATGAGAAACTTACATTTCTGAAAGCTGTAAAGAATTATAAATTATCTCAAAAAGAGTTTGTCAATTTCTTGAAAACAGGGGTGCTGCATGATTGACCTCACCGTTAAATCTGGGCAATTCTGACACCAGAAAGGGAAAGGTTTATTTATGGAAAATATCTGTTTTTTAGTTCAGGGTTCAGCCGAAGAACCGTATAAAGTCACTTTTAAAAAGAACGACAGTAATCTTTCCGCATATTGCACATGTCCAGCAGGATAAAATGGTCAATATTGTAAGCATCGTTTTAGAATTCTCGATGGATGTGATGAAGGAATTGTAAGTTCTAATAAAGATGAGGTTATGATAGTTAGGTCGTGGCTTCGTGGTACAGATATTGAAGCGGCATTAATGGCTGTTATTGATGCCCAAAAACAATGCGGAAAAGTCAAACGTGAGCTTTCGGCTGCAAAGAAGCAACTTGCGAGAGCTTTTCGAGATTGATTAACAGCCTCTGAGCTAAAATAATTTTATTAGGTTCTGCAATGTTTGAGGAGTGGCTTAAAAACGAATTGTTGCAACTAACAGAGCAGAAAAAATAATCCTCCCCTTTATGCTGACCCACTAAGGAGTTCATTTTATAACTCTCCTTCGCATAACCCTGAATGTATAAGGGGCAAGCAGGATAACAACAGCAAGAATCCAGACAGTATCCCATGTACATAGAGCCAACCGTCCTGATGCCAATCCCCGGCAGATGTTCACAAGGTGGTATAACGGCGTGAAAAAAGCGATCCTTGAAACAATCGGAGAAAGATTGTCTAAAGGGAAGAAGATGCCTGAAAAAAGAAACATTGGTGTCATGAACAGGGTGTAGAAATAATTAAAAGAGTCTATGCCCGGCACAAGAGCGGTGAATATCACTGATATCTCGGCAAAGATCAGCCCTGTTATAAAGAGAACAGGAATAACAAGTATGATCAACGGGGAATCCACGATTCCAAACAGCGATATTACAATTATGATTATTGTGCCGTAGAGCAGGCTTTTTGTAGCACCCCACATAAGTTCACCTGCTATAAGGTCATCGATACTGACAGGTGTTGCGAGGATTGCATCGAATGTCTTCTGATAGGTCATCCTGACATATGTGCCGTAGGTGCATTCATAGATTGCCGCAAACATCGACGAAGATGCAATGATGCCCGGTGCAATAAACTTTATGTAAGGCATCCCGTTTATCTGCTGCACGAATGCCCCGAGTCCAAGCCCAAGGGCTGCAAGATAGAGAATAGGCTCAACAAAATTCAGGGCAAGACTCGATTTATACAGCTTCGTGTAAACTGTGAAGTTCCTTTGCCATACCCTGAATGCACGTTTTAGTTTCATCTTTTGTATCTAACCTTACTCATGTGGAATATAGTATTGTTGCGGTTTCTTTTGCTGATAATCAGATAATATATATACAAAGAATAAAGAGGCAAAAGCCTCGGAGTCCAGAAAGCATTCTGGACGAGAATGAGCGACAATACTATATTCCGCATAAACAGCCATGGTATCAATCCTTCAGTGCCTTCCCTGTCAGTTTCAAATATACATCCTCGAGATTCCCGCCATGCAGTTTCATAAGATTTAACGGGGTATCTATTGTCAAAATCTTTCCGGAATCCATGATCGCCACCCTATCGCACAATATCTCAGCCTCTTCCATATAATGAGTTGTGAGTATCAATGTGGTATTTTTGGATTTCAGATAATTAAGCTTATCCCATACCGCATGCCTGCTCTGCGGATCAAGGCCGGTAGTCGGTTCATCAAGGATTAAAAGCTCCGGATTGTTAATCAATGACCGTGCCAATACAAGCCTCCGCTTCATTCCTCCAGACAGACTCCCTATCTTTACAGTTGCCTTTTCCCTTAATTCGACAAAATCGAGAAGTTCCCATGCAAGGGGTGATGATTCTTTTTTAGGGATATCAAAATACCGCGCATATACAATGAGGTTCTCAAACACTGAGAGATCAGGGTCGAGATTATCCTCCTGCGGCATGACACCTATGCATGACTTTATCCTGCCCGGGTCTTTGGTTACATCAATATCAAATACCTTCACTTCACCCGAGCCCGGCGGCATGAAGCAATATATAATGCGCATTACTGTTGTCTTGCCGGCGCCATTCGGGCCAAGAAAGCCGAAACATTCAGCCTTTGTTATTTCAAAATCTATGTTATCGACCGCTCTCAGAGAGTTATAGTCTTTTATTAATCCTTTTGCAGTAACAATATTCATAGAGTTAATTTTAGCATGAAATAAAATTTCCGGAAGGGCATTTAATATATTTTTTGACAAATGTCATGCAGAACAATTATTTTTATACTTATGAGATGCGATACGAATAAGGCGATTACTTTTTCAGCAGCCGTGTTTCTTCTTATCTTTCTGTTCTCCTGTGCCACAAAGGAAATTCACCCCCCGGCAAAACAGGCAAAGATAGCAGTGGTTCTGGGAGCAGGCGCGGCAAGAGGGTTTGCCCATGTCGGTGTGCTCAAGGTTCTCGAATCAAACAAAATCCCTGTGCACATGATAGTCGGCACAAGCGCAGGGAGTTTTGTGGGTTCCCTGTATGCCTACGGGTTTAATGCGTTTGAACTTCAGAAGCTTTCTTTTGCGATAGAGAGAGACGATATTATTGACCTGACAATCCCTGACAATGGCTTTATTAAAGGAGAAAAACTCGAAGGATATATAAATTATATCCTGAGGAACACGCCGATAGAAAAATTAAAGATCCCTTTTTATGCTGTTGCAGCAGATGTTCAGAACGGCAGGGAGGTCATATTCGGAAGCGGCAATACAGGCACAGCAGTAAGGGCAAGCTGTTCAATTCCAGGGGTATTCACGCCGGTAAATATTTCCGGCAGGACATATGTTGACGGCGGAGTCGTAAGTCCTGTAGCTGTTGATGCAGCAAGAAGGTTCGGTGCAGACATTGTTATTGCAGTTGACATATCAAGTGATCTTGATTCATCTGCCCCGAAAGGGACTATTGATACGATCCTTCAGTCAATAAGCATAATGCATTCAAAACTATCCGCTATCCAACTCGCAAACGCAGATGTCGTGATAAAGCCAAAGGTCGGTTTTATCGGTAGTTCCGATTTTACAAAGAGGCATGAAGCAACGCTTGAGGGTGAAAAAGCAGCGCTCGAAGCATTGCCAAAAATAAAAGAAATAGTGAACAGATTAAGGCTTGAAGGAAGATTAAATTAAGTGCCGGGCACCTGTGGTAATTCGCTGCCTTGACGTATTGATGTAGTTGCGTTTTTCGCGGGGGGATGCTCGCCCTGGGTCTACCAGTAGCGTATTCTTCCCACATCTACATGGACAAAATCTGATGAGGGATAATACCCTACGCCTCCTCTTCGAAGGTCGATGGCAGCGCGTTGCAAGGTCTTCAGTTCATAGCCGGGAAGACGAATATCAATTGCCATTCCCTGAATATGCATGCTGTTTTTTACCACTCCTTTGCTCATACTGCTCAGGAAGTAGTTCGTTTCCGGAGAGCGATAGCCCGAAATAATATTAAAGGGGACCGTGGTTTCCAGTTTCTGACGGAGAGTAAAGAGAAGGTCTAATAAATCAGTATTGATCTCTTTTACCTCTCCTGTGCGGTAGTCACGCAATATGTAGTTGATATCAGCCAGTGCTTGTGGCATATACATTCCCTGGTTCCAGTACACGGCTTCCATGTTCTCCTCTGTATGGGTGTTATAAAATGAGAGCGCTCTTTCAGCAGAAAAGATTTTTGAAGCCGCAGCAACAGCCTTCAATGGGAAAAGGCATGCAACGGTAGTTACCAGGCCAGCTGATAGAAAATATCGTCGACTTACCCCGCGGTAGGATATCGCAGAGGGTGCTTCTTTTTTAGATCTCATAAATCAATACTCCATTAACAAAGATAATTAGAAAGTTTTATATATTAACTTATTTCCAAAATAAATCGCACCCTTTAAAAAGCTGAAAGATACAGAGCATAAGGTGCTGGGAAATTTATTGACCGTCAGTGAAGAGATGGTTTTTTGCGAAGGGCTTCATCGAGGCGCTTGTCCCTTCCATAGATATCATTTCTGAACTGAAGAGTGCCCACTTCATCAACCCAGGCTGTGAGATAAAGGAAATGGACATTTAATGGATGAGGAATCAGGATTTTTTGCTCACTACCTTTCTCTATCGAATCCAATAATTTTTTCCGCGTCCAGCCAAGGGCGTCCCGCAACACATATTCCGCCAGTTCGATGGGTTTTTCAATGCGGGTGCAGCCGTGACTGAAGGTACGTACATCCTCTGAAAACAAACGCTTGGAAGGGGTGTCATGGAGATAAACATTAAACTGATTCGGGAACATGAATTTAATACGTCCCAGGGGATTCAGAGGGCCGGGCTCCTGGACAAATCTGTATGCTAAACTATCTGCGGCAATCTCAGTCCAGTCAATTGTTTCCGGGTCTAATTCCTCTGCATGAGGTCCCTGTCCCCTTAAGACCTTAATGTTTTGTTTGGCAAGATAATGAGGGTCGTTCTTGATCTTCTCAAGAATCTCTTTCTGCGCAATGCTGTCCGGAACGTTCCACGACGGATTTATTACAAGGTAAGTCATCTTTGCCGTAAAGATAGGTGTGCTTTGGTAAGGCTTCCCTACGACTACTTTCATTGAGAGAATTGACCTCCCGTTTTCGACAACATACAATTTAAAATCTGCAATATTAACAACAATGGAGCGCTGCTCAAGGTTACCAAGTATCCAGCGCAACCTTTCCATATTCAATTCCATTTGCCGAATCCGTTGCTTCAACGGAACATTGAGAGCCTTAAGAGTGATAAGGCCAACGATGCCATCGGCTTTAAGCCCGTGTCGTTTCTGAAAGGTAATTACTGCCTGTTCCAGTTTCTCATCAAAAAGATTCCCTCTCTTGGCCTCCTTAGTCTCCAGATCAGCTGAAGCAGCAAGTCTTTTTCTCAGTTCCACAACCCTATAGGAAGTCAAATTCTTTTTCAAGGCAGGACCGGCTGTAACCAGCGGCCATTCACCCTTTGATGATAGTCCCCTGTACCGCGCGAGGGCCTGTCTGAGCCTCGCGTAGAAGCCCTGTTCCGGGCGAAGGCCCATCAAGGCCTCTCTTACCTGTTTCTTCTTAAGTGCCTGCTCAAGCACAGAGGAAACATCCACATCCCTACGTTTTGCAAACCATTCCGATTCAATAGTCACCGGGTTCACGCATCCTCCCGACAGGTGACAGGATAGAGTGAGAAATGCATCTGTTAGGAGTATATCGAGATCGGCCATATGTATCGGATCAATTAATTTTTTTTCTGCACTATCAACGAGAGATTTTATAAGGCCAAGGTGGTAGTAATCGGGCATCAGCCCATCGCTATACGCTTCCTCTATCGCCCTTATTAGTGTATCTGCCTGCATAAGATGACTATCCTGGCTCCATGCAGGCTGGTAGTTTCTTCCCTTATAGAAGCTTCTGACAAGAACAGCGGAATATATTCGCTCTCCACAGATAAGTGTTTTTAGAGGGTTTTTCCATTCTGTTACCTTCTTTTCTATAAGCAGGCCAAGCCCTGAATCAGGAACCTCAGCAGATGAACTTCTCTCAGAAGGGATACTGTTTGCGCACAAAAAAACAATTGCGAGAAAGAGCCCAATAATTCCCTTTTCTATTAAAGTAATCCGTGCCATGTGTACTGTTTATTTTAGCAAAGTTTAGTAAATGATAAGGCCTTAAATCACTTTTAATTAACAGGTCCCTGTTACAAGGAACTTTCTTCCATTTGTAATGTGATATTTTAAGGCAGGATTCAAACATCAACAGTTCAGGAAGAAAATATTATGGCTATACTTCCCCACCAAATACGGCAAAGATACCATTTTTGTAATAACAATCAACATCCCTAAAGCCGGTTTCTCTTAATGCTTCTAATTGATCCTCTAATGTATCAGGTTTGTTCATGCTTGAAGGATCCTGATACCGCCTTATAATATCTTCAGGAAGTTCATCTTTTAAATTAATCTGATTTTGCATCTGTTTCATCCATTCTATCCAGATAGAAAAATACCATTTTTCAAGTTCTTCTGAAGGAGAGAGTACCACATCAATGTTTACAAAGTGCCCTCCCGGATTCAAATGTCCATAGATATAGCGAAAAAGAGTTTTCTTCTCCTTCATCTCCAAATGGTGGATAGCAAAAGAAGAGACGCAAAGATCAAAATGACCCAAAGATATCGTGCCTGTCAACAGTTCCTGAAAGCTTGCATGTATGAAATGCATACCAGAGTGTGTCGTCAGTCTCTCTATCGCCTTTTGAAGCATAGTCGATGAACCGTCAACCAATGTGGCAGTGATAGTCTCATCTTTACCGAGCAGTTCTTCTGTAAGCACCCCATCTCCACACCCTAAGTCTAATATGTGGATATCTCTTTTCTCTTTGAAATAAAAAGAAAACAGGGAAGACATGCTGCGAATCATCTTTCTGCGTTCCTGGATATAAATATCAGCTTTTTCGAGATAGTTTTTTGAAAATTGTTCTTGTGCCCATGCCGACTGATTAAATGTATCCATTTATGCTCCTTCTGATCTGCTTTGTTGTACTCTCAAGAGTGAACATTACTAATTTTAATCAAGAGGCTTGTTCAGTATATCAAGGGAATAATATTTAAAAAAATCTAAACCCTGTCACTGGGGCGAAGGGCTATGCGTTCCAGACTTTCCTGATCTATTTCATGAATATATTCTTTTAAGGGAAATTTGTTACCGCAGTCCATGCAGTGTAAGGTTACCCGTCTTCAGGCAATAATGAGCTTTATTGTCCCGCCACACTGTCTGCATTTCATTTGTTTAGTATAACTTGATTCGCATCTAAAATTCCAAAGCTGAAGTGAAGCCCGGCACCTTATGGTATTATTTATGAATGATATCCTCCGGAGAAGAAAAAGCATGGCATACACTGAAAGGTCTCGATCCCGCAGAAATATGCAAAAATGCCGCTGTACTCTATGACGAAAAAGACAGCAGTTACATTGTAAAATCCTTCTGCACAGATTTTTATGTGAGTCCCGACAAAAAGGTTATCAAAAGTACAGATGCGACAGGAGAAGCCCTTATAAAAAGACATGGATACTTTTTCATCCATTCCTGCCTCTGGTACCTTGTTCATGCAAAAGACATCCCATTTGCAGGGAGACTTTTGAAACCCGTGAATATAAAAGGTGGAGAGATATTCTTCAGGGGCAGCCATGTCCTGCCTTTAGACAACATGGCAAAAATATATGGGGATGATAAAGAGGGTTTTATAAAGAGGGGGAAAAAACTCTGTGCTGAAGCACTGGCTTATGGAGATGCTTCCTGCAAGCTGTTTCCTATGCCAAGGATACCGGTGATACTGGTTTTATGGCTTGCAGATGATGAGTTTCAGCCAAGAACAGACCTTCTTTTGGATTCAACATGCGAAATTCAGCTTCCCCTTGACATCATATGGTCAATGGCCATGCTGAGCGTATTGGTGATGATGTGAGCCAGAAACTAAGGGAAAGAGCAGACTTCCTGTTGTCCAGAGAAAAAGGCACGGTTTATAAAGATCCGGGAGGCAGAATCACTATTGCCCTTGTTTACCCGAACACATACCACGTCGGGATGTCCAACCTGGGTTTTCAGGGGATTTATGGTATTCTGAACAACATGAAGGATATTGTCTGCGAAAGGGCCTTCCTTCCAGATGATAAAGATATACATGAATATGCAAGAACAAATACTGAACTTTTTTCGATAGAATCAAAGAGGTCGCTAAACAGATTTGATATCATAGCCTTTTCAGTCTCATTTGAGAATGATTATCCAAATGTTGCTAAAATCCTTGAATTATCAAGAATTCCTTTAAGGAGATCGGAAAGAACTGCCTTCAATCCCCTGATAATCATGGGGGGGGCATCTGCCTTTTTCAATCCTGAACCAGTTTCTGAATTTTTTGATATCTGCTTTATCGGTGAAGCGGATGAGATGCTTTCCGAATTTATTGAATTATATAAGTCTTCTGCTGACAGATCTGACATCCTTAAAAAGTCTGTGGCCATTGACGGCCTGTATCTGCCTCAATTCTACAGCGTTTCCTATGATAGTGACGGGAAAATATCAGGGAGACAAAGATCTGAGAACGCACCCGCGACTATCACAAAACGTTACCTGAAAGACATATCACTGTCAAAAGTCCGGACTTCGATTATTACCACTGAAACAGAATTTTCAGGAATGTATCTTATAGAAGCAATGAGGGGATGTCCATGGAACTGCAGGTTCTGCGTTGCAAGCAAGGTATACAACCCTCCAAGAAAAAAAGAATTAAAGGCAATCGAAAATGAGATTAAGGCAGCAATAACTACTACAAAGAGAATCGGCCTTATCGGGCCATCACTTTCAGATTATCCGCATATCAAAGACGTTCTGAATATCCCTGGAGTCGATTTTTCGATTACATCACTGAGGGCAAGCATAAAGAGCGCTGAAATGGTGGACTTGATGAAAGGCCATAAAAGCGTCTCGATCGCACCAGAAGCAGGGACAGAACGTATGAGGAAGGTCATCAATAAAAGGATTACAGAGGAGGATATACTGTATACTGCGGAACTGCTTTTTGCTGCTGGCATCGAAACCCTGAGACTTTATTTCATGGTCGGCCTGCCAACAGAAACAGGAGAAGATATTGAGGGGATAATAAATCTTGTTAAAACAATAAGGACTGTTTCAGCAAAAAGATATATTACCCTCAGCATCAGCACCTTTGTCCCAAAACCATTCACGCCATTTCAGTGGCACCCAATGGAGGCTCCCGCTGTAGTGAAAGAGAGGTTCATGATAATAAAAAAGGGTCTTTCACACGTAAAAGGCATTAAGGTATTTCACGATGTTCCAAAGTATGCATATATGCAGGGGTTGTTCTCCACGGGAGACAGGCGCATATCAAAGGTAATAGAAGAAATGTCAAAAACCCCTGACTGGATAAAGGCAGCAGAGATAGCCGGAATTGACAAGGACTTTTACATCTTCAGAAAAAAAGAATTCAGCGAAATCCTTCCCTGGGATTTTATTAATATAGGGATATCCAAAGATAAGTTATGGGATGAATATCAGGATGCCCTGTCTTTAAAATAGACAATTAAAGCTATTATTTTATTCACAAGAAATTGCCCCAATAAACTTTCTTCCTGGCATCAGCCCAGCTCAGAGGGCTTCCACTTGATGAAATAGTTAAGACCCTGTGATACTATATTATTCATTAAATTTGACTTATAGCATGAAAGACATTAAGATCGGAACAATTAACTCTGTTATTCTCGAGAACATCAAAAATATTTATCGAAAAATCTCATCTGCTGCCATTAGGTCAGGCAGAAATCCTTTTGATGTAAAACTCATCGCAGTCACAAAAACCGTCGACATCGAACTTATAAAGGAGGCGGTATCTTTTGGGCTGAGGGTACTGGGGGAAAGCAGGGTGCAGGAAGCTCAGAAGAAAATTGCAGACTGCAGAGCGCAGTGCGCAGACTGTGATATGGAATGGCATATGATCGGGCATCTCCAGAAAAACAAGGCAAAGGTTGCCGTAGAGCTATTCGAACTGATTCAGTCACTCGATTCAATCGAACTTGCAAAAGAGTTGAACAAACACTCTGAAAAAGCAGGTAAAATACAGAGGGTTTTGATAGAGGCAAAACTATCAGAAGAAGAGTCAAAATATGGGGTTGCAGAAGAAAGCCTTATGGATTTAATAAAAGTCATTTCAGAAATGAAAAACCTTAAACTCGAAGGCCTGATGACCATACCTCCGTTTTCTGATAACCCTGAGATGGCAAGGCCATACTTCAAGAAGTTAAGGGAATTGAGAGATCAGGCCGAAAGTACGGGATACAGACTGCCGGAACTCTCTATGGGCATGACAAACGACTATGAAACAGCTATCCTCGAAGGCGCCACAATGGTAAGGATCGGCACAGGGATATTTGGAGAAAGGAGATGAGTTAATGATCGGATTTATCGGCGGTGGGAATATGGCAGAGGCAATGATCAAGGGAATAAGGCAGAGCGGGAAGAAGGATATAATGACCTCTGAACCAAGGGCTGGGAGGCGTGCATATCTCGAAAAGACATACGACATAAAAACCACATCAGACAACAGAGAAATTGCAAAAAATTGCGATATCATAATCCTTGCTGTTAAGCCGCAGAATATGGATGATGTTACCGGAGAGATTGGGAACTATATATCGGACGACAAAATAGTCGTATCAATAGCTGCAGGCATAACACTTTCGTATCTCTCATCGAGGCTGAAGACCTCAAAGATAATACGTGTAATGCCGAATACACCTGCTCTGGTACAGGAAGGGATGTCTGTCCTGTCCATGTGCGAATGTATCCATGATAAAGAGATGGGGTTGGTAAGGGATATTTTCATTTCTATCGGGAAAGTCATGGTACT
>WSSedA1B2DRAFT_1000023_pt1 | contig 24605 bp, 21 predicted proteins | sample WetSurSiteA1Bulk_FD_9465 | JGI IMG/M metagenome (IMG submission 9465) | reverse complement strand
ACTGCGAGGTCTGGCGCGTATAACAGTAGAGTAGAGAGCTGGCGTAGTAGCCCGAAGGACCTATCTCCAGCTCCCCCTCATCAATTCCGTGCATGCAGTTTTCCCGCACACGGCTTACCGATTATCTTCCTCCAGCAGCTTTCACAGACTGAGTCCATGGAGCAGTTCTTGGGATCTTATATAAACCTAAGGTCTGGTAATAGTAATCATCGGGGAATGCCTGATACCCATAACCGTTGAAATGGTGTTTCCGGCGCAGGTATATCCGTATCCGCCATACCAGATATTTTCTCAAATCTGACAAGGCATTTGCGCAGTTTCCATAGTGGAAAATGCCCAACCAACTGGGAAGTTGACCAAGAATGATACAATGGCCGAAAGGGATGGGGAAGAAAGAAAAAAGGCGATCGTTGCGCTCAAGAGCAAGATTGAGGCGCTGAAAAGTGAAATCAGGAGCCAACAGGAGTCCAAGCTGAGGTTAAGGAAAGAGCTGCATGATGCAAATGAAATAATATCCAAGCAGCGTGACCAAAAAGCCCCGTCACAAGAGATGTTGGACAGAGAGACGGATTTTCTGCCGTCCATTCCTGAGAAAGTCCTTATACCGGAGTTCACCGCTTCTTTTCGCAAAAGTTGTGAAAATTTGCCCTCGGCTTTGGTGTTAAAGGCGATGCAGGCTGCTGTCAGATTTGCATCGAGAGACAAGGCCATCTTGCGGCAGACACTCGGAATAGAGAGAATGCCGGATTATTATCGGGTCAAGGTTGGCATTCACCACAGGCTTATCATCCATCAAATACCGGGTAATGAGTTGCAGGTCGTGGAGTTGATTCCGCGCAAACACTTGGAAACCTGGATACGAAAGCATACCTCATAATCTCAAGAAGTGTGATGTTTTGAGAAAGACTGCGACGCACTTCCATTTTACGCAAACAAGCAATTCGTCCCATAGTCTAGCCAAAAAAGGTCGATCAAGAGTGTAAAATAACTTTGTCAGATTCTTCCTGAAGTCAACGCACCAAGGAGTTGCTTTGGAGCGGCACAGTTCGAATAAGCATCATTCCGCAACTGCCGCAGCGGAATGATGCTTATTCGAAATATATATGACTGCATAGGAGGTCCCACATGCCGGATTATGACTATGTATGCAGCAAGGGCGGCAAAGCGTTTGCAGTATTTTTTCATTCAAAGAACTTGAAGCGAAGCCGTATGTCAGATGTCCCCAGTGTCAGAGCGATTAGGTCAAAAAGCAAATCACTCGCTTCTTTGCAAAAACAAGCAAGAAATCATAGCTCTCACGTCCTTCCTGAACTCAAAGCCTCTTGGAGTACCCGCAGAGGATCAATAATTAAAATAGACGTCCGTATTTTCGAAAGTTTCTGACCCATACAGATTATGTCTTGTCAATCTGTATCCCAATCCATGCCACCTTTTCTTGAAATTATTTGCAGTAAATTAGTTAAAATTAAAATATGCACCAAATATTAAACCTGATCTTCTACTTGTCTACTAATAACTTAGACATTATATTTTTCATTTATGGTCTGGCCTTCTTTGTGATGGGAATTAGTATTTTAATTGTGCCCAAAAAGGAGAGTACGTTTAAATTATCAAGTATTTTATGGCCTTTGGCTTGGTTTGGTTTAATTCACGGCTTAAATGAATGGCTTGACATGTGGGAAATGATAAAGTATAAAGGGGATTTAATTAATGCAGTCCGGCTATTATTTCTTATTACATCCTTTATTTTCCTTTTCGAATTTGGAAGAAACCTTTTAAGAGAAAGTCTATTTAAAAAACCTTCAACATTAGGGAGAAAGATCTCAGCATCACTTTTTTGGTGGATATCTCCAGTTATCGCTATCTTAATTTTATCTATGACCTTTTTTCCGTATCCTAATTTCTGGACATCCTGTGCAATCTTAGCAAGGTATTCTCTTGGTTTCCCTGGTGCACTTTTGGCAGGTTTTGGCTTTTTCTCTTATTATAGGGGAGAAGAATCATTAAAAAACTTAAATGTCAAAAAATATTTCTATCTGGCGGGAACCTCGTTTATTATCTACGGCATATTAAGTGGATTAGTGGTTCCGAAAGGAAATTTCTTTCCTTCAAACGTCATCAATAATGATTCCTTTCTTCTCAATATACATATCCCTGTACAATTTTTTAGGGCATTATGTGCAGTAATTATTGCTTTATCTGTAAGCTGTATAATCAAAATCTTTAACTGGGAAGCCAGCCAGAAACTCAAAAATGCCCTTGTTACTGATGAGCTTACTGGCATTTTCAACAGGAGTGGATTTTTGACCCTTGCTGAACAGCAACTCAAAATTGCAAACAGAGCGAATAGAAGAATGTTGTTAATGTTTGCTGACCTTGATGGAATGAAGTGGATTAATGATAACCTTGGCCACAAAGAAGGAGACCTTGCTTTAATTGATACTGCAAAGATCCTTAAAAATACATTTCGGGAGTCAGAAATTATTGGGCGCATTGGGGGTGATGAGTTTGCAGTTCTTGCAGTGGAAACTGATGATACTAATACCGAGATACTATATCAACGTTTACAGAAAAGCATAGATGAACACAATGCAACAGCAAACCGTCGATTTACAATTTCAATGAGTATAGGTATGTCGTCTTATAATCCTCTCGTTCCGTGTTCTCTTGAAGAACTCTTATCACGAGCAGACAACTTTATGTATGAAAATAAGAAGCGCAAAAAAATATGTAAGATTTAGTTTTCATCAAAATGAAGGTATGGCAGATTACCGGATGAATACCACATGAACATGCACATAATAATCTTTTAGACCTGCATTATTTTTATAAGCAATGTGTATTACAAAATAATAATTATTTGTTTTAATATAACCAATGGATAAAAGAAGGCACAAAAGAGAAGATATAATCAAAGCCATGGAGTGTTTGTCATATCAGCAATCAAATCAAGTGATAGAGTTTGATTGTATTATTGCAAATTTAAGCCAATCAGGGGTATGCCTTCTCGCACGAGATGCTCTTAAAAATGGGCAGGAAATAACTATAAGAGATCATATCTTCCCTTCTCCCCGAATAGCAACTGTCCTTTGGAATAAAGAATATAATGGCCTTTACTACAAATACGGATTAGAATTTAAATAATATCTTATTGCATACAAATGTAAGAATGTATTGTTCTGTAAACATCTTGTCAAAAATATGCTGAAAAATGCAAATAACAAACAGTCCCTTCGTATTTTTAAAAAAGCATTAGACAATTTGCCCGTTGGTATTACGATTACTGATCAAAATAGAAGAATCATATACACCCATCCTACTGATGCTGCAATGCATAGGTACAGCGTTAAGGAATTGATAGGAAAAGATGTAAGGGTATTCGCACCTCCTGAACTGTGCAGCCCCGTACCTTTTGAAGAACTAACATTAGAGAAATACTGGAGACGAGAAAGCATCAATAAAAGAAAAGATGAACAAAGATTCCCCGTACAGTTATGTACTAATATTGTAACTGACAAAAATAAATGAAAAAATTAAGGAAGCAGTGGAACGATACGGTTATCGACAGCAGGAAGTAGCAGAGTATCTGGAAATGCACTTCACCTCAATAAGCAGAATTCTCCGTGAAAGAGAAATGCTAACTAAATAGACCTGACCCCATTTCCGTTATAAATGCGTCCGAGCCTTGAGAAAATCTTTCCTAAAAATATCCTGTACTTTTATGTTACGCCTTTTCTCTCTATCATCCGGAAGTGCTGTTCAAATACTTTTCGGAAATGATAACCATAAATCGATAAAGTTATCGCCAGAGGAAAGAGTTTGGGCCGCCTGAAAAGGGACCAAAAGAAGAGTCCCCAGTAATAGAAACGCTCCTTCCCTATTAACCCAAGTATAAACACGGACTTCATCCCTGCTTTTAAATGGCTCCACCGTGTATGAAAAACCTTTTTCTGTGTCGGGTGATAATCTCTCAGAAAGTGTTTGACCCTGGCGTAGTAGTACTTCGGGGAATAAATGGTTTCAATGATCTTCTTATAGCCGCTGATGAGAGCTTCGGAGCTCATCTTTGGAATGAAGTTCATCGAAAAGTCAGTGTTGTCCCCGGTTACAGACTTCACCAGTCTGTTTTCCCCAAGCAATCGCATGTAGAGTTTTGTCCCGCGGGGCGCATTCAGGAGACCTACCATTGCCGTCGCGATCCTGCTTTCCTGGATGAACCCTATCATCCTTTCAAATATCGAGACGGGATCTTTATCAAATCCCACTATAAAACCGGCCTGAACCTCCATCCCAAAACTCTGTATCTTCCTGACACTTGCTATCAGGTCACGGTTCTTGTTCGGTATTTTCGTGCATTCATGCAGGCTTTCCTCGTTGGGCGATTCGATACCAACAAAGACAGTGTCGAACTGCGCCTGCACCATCATTCTCATAAGGTCCTCATCGTCCGCAAGGTTAATGGATGCCTCGGTAATAAGTGAGAACGGATAATGTCTTTTTTTCATCCATTGGATAATGGCGGGCAATATTTCTGTCTTTAACTTTATTTTGTTCCCAATAAAGTTGTCGTCAACAAAGAATACCCCTCCCCTCCAGCCGAGGGCATAGAGTTTCTCAAGTTCTATGATCACCTGATCGCTGTTCTTGGTCCGGGGAACCCGTCCATACAGCGAAGTTATATTGCAGAATTCGCAATCAAAGGGACAACCCCTTGAATACTGGATGTTCATTGATGCATAGTGTTTCATGTTTATGAGATCCCAAAGTGGAACGGGTGTGGTCGTCACATCAGCCCATTTATTAGATGTATAGATATGATTTGGCCGTCCTTCCTGTAAATCGTCGAGAAAAAGCGGGAGAGTAATCTCCGCCTCATCGAGCACCAGATAGTCCACATCGCTAAACTCTTCGCGATTCTGGGTAAAGAGTGCTCCTCCGGCTACGACTTTTACGCCTATCGCCCTGCATCTGTTAAGAACAGTTTTCACCGATTCATTTTGGATCGACATGGCGCCAATAAAAACATAGTCTGCACAGAGGAGGTCGTTGTCCTCCAATCTTCGGACATTCATGTCCACAAGTTTTTTCTCCCATTCAGGCGGGAGCATTGCAGCAATTGTCAAAAGACCAAGGGGAGGATTAGCCGCCCTCTTCGAAACAAACTTAAGGGCGTAGGAAAAACTCCAGAATGTATCAGGATATTCCGGATATACCAGAAGTATCTTCATGAAAAAACTCCGTATATAAAAACAGAACGGTTAATAAAGGGGCCAAAAACGATTGAAACGAGATCTGCGGTTATAAAAAGGGGCTTTTTAAAGCGTTTCATATTTATTAAAATTATACCACAACAGCTCATTATTGCGGACTTTAATAAAAAATTGTTGATAATTCTATTTCTTCATCTGACTAACCCCTTTCTTCAGCAAAGTTTAACACTATGGAGTAAAATATGTAGTTGAGGTTCCAATGTAACTTAGGGAAAAACCATCATGATAAACGTAAAATTATTACAGCATCTGATTACTTATGGCCCTGCGGTGATGTCAGGACTCCTTCTGATATTGTGTTTTCCCACAATAGACTTGTTTCTTATCGCATGGATAGCGCTTGTTCCTTTCCTTTTATCTCTCTATGACAAAACTCCAAAACAGGCGTTTAAGACCGGAATCGCTTTGGGCATCCCGTATTTCTTTGGAACCCTTTACTGGATATACCACTCAATAAACCATTATGGCGGCATCTCTTTGATANCGAGCATTGCTATTGTTATTNTACTCTGNCTCTATCTCAGTCTATACACAGGTATCTTCGCATTTTTNTTNTCANTAACTATCAGAAACACNAAGCTCCCNGCCCTTCTGATTGCGCCGGTATTCTGGGTAGTCTTTGAATTCCTGCGTTCCTATATATTCACCGGCTTTCCCTGGTCAAGCATCGGGTATTCCCAGTATAAATTCCTCACCATGATCCAGATCGCTGATGTAACAGGTATCTACGGGATATCTTTCATAGTCCTGGCTTTTAACGGCGCTTTAACAGATATATTACTTATAAAAAAGCGAACGAAAGACATGCCCCTCTTCCCATTGTCATATACTGTTCTCGGTTTTGCCCTGCTATCTGTGCTAATCATATCGACAATTGTATACGGGCAGATAAGGCTCAGAGAGGTCAGACCCGGGCAGCAGTTTAAGGCAAATATTATTCAGGGAAATATCGAGCAGGACAAAAAATGGGAAAGTTCTTATCAGGGTTCTGTTATGGAGATATATAAAGATCTCTCTTTGAAGGCTGCTGCTTCCTCTCCATCCATAATCGTCTGGCCGGAAACTGCGGCGCCGTTCTTTTTTCAGGAAGAAAGAGTTTATACAGAAGAGCTTGTTGATTTTCAAAATCAGCTGAATGCCTATCTTCTTTTCGGAAGTGTCCTGGTTAAAAAGAAAACAGACAAGCAGTACCTCCTTTCAAACAGTGCGGTTTTGCTTGATGAAACTGGAGAGGTGGTTTATATTTATGATAAAATACATTTAGTCCCTTTCGGAGAATATGTGCCCCTGCAAAAAATTCTCTTTTTCATCAATAAACTTGTTGTGGGTATCGGGGAGTATGCCCGCGGGGATCGTTATATAAGGGCTGAGACACCTTTCGGGGATTTTGCAACAGTAATATGCTATGAGATTATCTTCCCCGGACTTGTAAGAAAATTTTATGCAAACGGTGGAGATTTTATGGTCACGATAACAAATGATGCCTGGTTTGGAAAGACCACCGGCCCTTATCAACACTTTAGTATGGCGGTTTTTCGTGCTGTTGAAAACAGAAAACCTGTAATAAGGGCTGCTAATTCCGGGATCTCCGGATTCATCGACAGCAACGGGAGAATACTCTCAAGGACCGATCTTTTTCAAAGGGTTATTCTTACAGGAGATGTAAAAACTGATAAAAAAATCAGTTTTTATTCTAAGTATGGTGATCTTTTTATGTATATTTGTATAATCATTTCTATAATTTTACTTGCTCACTTATTTGGCAAGTCCAGAATCGTTTAAGGAGGTAACATGCTTTTACAAGACGAATTAAAGGAAGAATTATTAACTCTCAGGGGAAAAATGGAATCCTTAAGAGGTTATCTTTGATTTAGCCGGTTTAAAGGAAGAGACCGAAAGAATTAAAAAAGAATTAGTTAAAGAGAATATTTGGTCATCTCCTGAGCTGTCCCGTGATTTATTAAAGAGAAAGTCAAAGCTTGAGTATATCGTATCATACTTTGAATCATTATCCGACAAACTCTCTTACCTGGAAGAGTCTATAGGGATACTCGAAGAAGAAAGTGGAGGCCTTTTTCTTAATGAACTGAGGAATGAGATAAAGGTCTTAAAAGAAGATTTAGATTTACTCGAGATCCAGAACCTCCTCTCAGGCGAAATGGATAAGAATAATGCTATTCTTGCCATTCATCCTGGCGCCGGTGGCACAGAAAGCCAGGATTGGGCCCAGATGCTGATGAGGATGTATCTCAGATGGGCAGAGAGGCATAAATTCAATACCCAGATCGTCGATTTGCAGATGGGTGAAGAAGCAGGAATAAAAAGCGCCACTATCACTATAACCGGACAATATGCATACGGTTATCTGAAAGGCGAGGCAGGTGTTCACAGGCTCGTCAGAATCTCTCCTTATGATGCAGGAAAAAGAAGGCATACGTCTTTCGCAGCTGTGCTTGTTTTCCCAGAGGTTGAAGATGATATNGATATAGAATTAAAAGACGATGATATAAAAATGGACACATTCAGAGCCTCNGGCGCAGGGGGTCAGCATGTAAATAAAACATCTTCTGCTGTGAGGCTTACCCATATCCCATCAGGTATAATTGTAAGCTGTCAGAATGAACGCTCCCAGCATAAGAACAAGGCTATCGCAATGAAGATACTGAAGGCGCGTATTTATGACCTGAGGCTGAAGGAACAGGAAAAAAAGATAGAGGGATTTGTAGCAGATAAAAANGGTATTGCCTGGGGTAGCCAGATAAGGTCTTATATCCTTCAGCCATACAGGATTATAAAAGATCACAGGACGGATATTGAAACAGGAAATGTTGATGCTGTTCTTGAAGGCGATATAGATAATTTCATAAAGGCATCTTTACAGAAAAAATAGCGTTAAAGTTCTTTCCTACTAATACTTTTTTTCTAAACTAAGATAGTAGTAATTATAGTAGGGGCTGTTGGGATGTTGAAAAGTATTCTTTACATAAGAATATAAAACATTTTTTCTGTTCATAAAGGGTTTAAGTTCGGGGTAGAGTTATAAACATTTTGTCATGACCGGGTGATTAACATTTTATTAAACAAATTAATAACATATTTTCTTGTCTTACCTGTTGGTATTTGGATATAATGTTACACCTCCCCAAAAAGTTATTAACATATGTTAGTAAGTTGTTAATGGATTTGTGATTTCTATGATACTGGAAGATATATGGAATAGCAGTCTTTCTAAAATCGAAGAGAAAGTTGGCGGCAGTATTCTCGATCTCTGGTTCCGGCCGATAAAGCTCTCCCAGATAAAAGAACAGCAGGTTACTGTTGAAATTCCAAACAGGTTTTTTAAGGACTGGACAGAGGATAACTACCCGGATATCCTTGCAGAAACCATCGGGGGCATATTGGGGTACCCGGTTACCATACGGTACAAAATAGCAGAGAAGGTTGATCCTGATGTTAAAAAAATGGATATGCGCTTGGAAAACCGGAGGCAGAAACTTGCGAGCAGAGGGATATATCTTAATCCGAAATATACATTTGAAAATTTTATTATAGGACCAAGTAACCAGTTTGCCCATGCGGCAGCAAAGAAGGTTGCGGAGGTTCCGGGCAGGGCATACAATCCACTGTTTATCTATGGAGGTGTAGGGCTTGGCAAGACACACCTCATTACTGCTATAGGAAATGCCGTTATTGATAAGAGTCCGGAAATATCAGTGATATATGTCTCTGCAGAACAATTCACGAATGAGGTGGTATCGGCAATCAGGCACGAGAAGATGGGCGAACTCAAAGACAAATACAGGAATGTAGATCTCCTATTGCTCGACGATATTCAGTTTATAGCAAACAAAACACAAACGCAGGAAGAATTTTTCCATACTTTTAATGCAATTTATGAAAAACAGAAACAGATCGTGATCTCAAGTGACAGACCTCCAAAGGAAATAGGCGCTGTTACTGACAGGCTCAGATCAAGGTTCAGTATGGGGCTTATAGCGGATATTCAGCCACCTGAACTGGAGACAAAGGTAGCGATCCTGCAGAAAAAATCAGAGATGGAAAAGATACATATTCCTGAAGAAGTTGCTTATTATCTGGCATCGAAAGTAAAATCAAATATCCGTGAATTAGAGGGATGTCTTATTCGCCTGGGCGCACAGGCGTCTCTTACAGGAAAGCCTATAAATAAAGATATGGCAAAGTATATCCTGCAGGATCTCATCGAGGAAGATGAGAAGCCGGTCACAACAGATCTGATCCAGAAAACAGTCTGTGAGCATTATGCCCTTAAATTATCTGACATGAAGGCTAAGAAGAGGACAAAGGAGGTTGCCTTGCCCCGGCAGATTGCAATGTATTTGAGCAAGCAACTGACAAATTTGTCCCTCAGCGATATCGGAAAGAACTTCGGGGGTAAGGATCACGCAACCGTTATCTATGCCTGTAAACAGATTGAGGAAAAAAGGGCAAAGGATGAAGCATTTAACAGGATGATAGAGAATCTTTTAAGGAAGATAAAGGTTTGAGAAGTAATCTAACCAAAGGGTTTTAGACGAATTATGGAGGGGGAAACATGAAATTAAGTGTAACAAAAAATGAGATGCAGGAGAAACTTGCGAATATTCAGAACATTATCGAAAAGAAAAATACTATGCCTATCTTAAGCCATTTCCTTCTGAGCGCAGGGAAGAAAGGTTCATATATAATCGCAACAGATATTGAGACAGCGCTTAAGGAGCCCCTCGAAGCAACTATTGAGAAAGAAGGAAAGCTCTGCATACCTGCGCGGAAGCTTTTTGAAATAGTCAGGGAAGTGGATGGTGATATGTCGTTTGAGTCTGTTGATGAGCAATGGCTTAAGGTAAAAGCCGGCGCGAGTGATTTTAAGATTGCATGTCTTCCGCACACTGATTTTCCTGCATGGCCATCTGCCCTGGGCAGCGGAGAAGTTGAAGAGGTAACGATTGATGGTTCTATGCTCCTGGAGATGATCGAAAAGACGATATACTCTGCTGGGGAGAGTGATACGCGTTATACACTTAACGGACTGCTGTTTCATGCGAAACCGGAGAACAGATCTTTTACCGTGGTCGGCACTGACGGACACAGGCTCGCATTGATCATGAGACAGATGGAAAGCGAGGTAAAAGAGGATAAGAAGCTGATAGTGCCGCGGAAGGCAGTTTCTGAACTGAGACGGTTTCTTGGCGCTTCTGATGAGGAAAAAGAAAAACAGAAGGTCCGGATCTCGATAGGTGACAAGCACCTCCTTTTCAGTGTTGAAAAAATAGAGTTTTTAACAAGACTGATAGATGGTTCATACCCGAATTATGAAAATGTTATTCCACAGTCAAATGAAAAGAAGATGTCCATAGGCAAAGATATATTTATCAAAGTCCTGCGCCGGGCATCAGTCATGTCAAGGGAAAGGGCGAGCGCTGTCAGATTTGATCTTGAGGAGGAGAAACTAACAGTTTCATCATCAAGTCCGGATCTTGGTGAGGCAAAAGAAGAGGTTGGCGTTGACTATAAAGGTGAAAAGGTCTCTCTCGGATTTAATGCACGTTATATGCTAGATGTCCTCGGGGCAATGACATCAGATAAGGTTGTACTTGAGCTTCAGGACCCATTAAGCCCTGTCCTTGTAAAAGAGGACGGCAGCGATGAATATAAATGTGTGATTATGCCGATGAGGATATAAGATACAGGAAATAGTAAATAACAGCAGCAAAAAAAGGAAAAGGAGTTGTAAAAAAATATATGGAAAACAACAAAAACGGGAACGAGTCATATACAGCAGAGGATATTAAGGTACTTAAAGGCCTTGATGCTGTCAGGAAAAGGCCTGCGATGTATATCGGCTCCACAGGCATAGAAGGCCTGCACCACCTTGCATACGAGGTGGTGGATAACAGCGTTGATGAAAGCCTTGCCGGCTTCTGTAAAAATGTGGATGTGATAATCCACCTTGACGGAAGTTGTACGGTAATAGATGATGGAAGAGGCATACCAACAGACATGCATACTGAAGAAGGACGATCTGCAGCAGAGGTGGTTCTTACCGAGCTCCATGCAGGTGGAAAGTTTGAGTCCAAGGCATACAGGATATCAGGCGGATTACACGGCGTCGGTGTGTCGGTTGTCAATGCCTTGTCAGAATGGCTTGACGTGGAGATAAAACAGAACGGCACAGTCTATCAGCAGCATTATGAAAGGGGTAATCCTTCAGGTCCACTTACAGTAGTCGGAAAGACAAAGGGGAGAGGTACGAAGATAACCTTTAAACCTGATTCCGAGGTATTTGAAATACTAGAATTCAGCTGGGATATTTTATCACAGAGACTCAGGGAACTTGCGTTTCTCAACAGGGGTCTCAAGATCGCCTTGTCAGATGAAAGGACTGAAAAAAATCAGGAATTCCATTACAGCGGCGGGATCGTATCTTTTGTTGAGCACCTGAATAAGAACAAGACCCCAATCCACCCTAAGCCTGTCTATATATCAGGTGAAAAAGAGGACATTATAGTTGAAATAGCCCTACAGTATAATGACGGGTATGCGGAAAACCTTTATACCTTTGCAAATAATATCAATACCAGGGAAGGGGGAACCCATCTCATTGGTTTTAAATCAGCCCTCACCAGAACAGTAAACAGCTATGCGACCTCCTCCGGACTCCTGAAAGACAGCAAAGAGGGACTCTCCGGCGATGACATCAGGGAGGGTCTCACCGCAGTAATAAACGTCAAGCTGATGAATCCACAGTTTGAGGGACAGACAAAGATGAAGCTCGGGAACAGCGAGATAAAAGGGATCGTGGAATCGATTGTGAATGATACCCTCGGCACCTACCTGGAGGAAAACCCTTCTGTCGCAAGAAAGATTGTCGAAAAGGCTCTGCAAGCTGCAAGGGCACGCGAAGCAGCGAGAAAGGCAAAAGAACTCACAAGGAGAAAAGGGGCGCTCGAGGATACCGGACTTCCGGGCAAACTCGCAGACTGCTCGGAAAAAGACGCAGCCTTAAGTGAACTCTTTATTGTTGAGGGTGATTCTGCCGGCGGTTCAGCAAAGCAGGGCAGGGACAGGCGTACTCAGGCAATACTTCCCCTCAGAGGAAAGATATTGAATGTCGAGAAAGCACGGTTCGATAAGATGCTCGGCTCGGAAGAGATAAGGATACTCATAACAGCCTTAGGCACAAGCATCGGGCCGGAAGACTTTGACATATCGAAAATACGGTATCACAAGGTGATACTTATGACAGATGCTGATGTTGATGGTGCGCATATAAGGACGCTGCTGCTAACCTTTTTTTACCGGCAAATGCCACAGGTGATAGAGAAAGGGTATCTTTACATTGCACAACCCCCTCTCTTTAAGGTGAAGAAGGGCAGGACAGAGAAGTACATACAGAATGAAGCAGAAATGCTGGGAATGATTTTTGAGCTTGCATCAGATGACCTCGAAGTGCCTGTCAAAGGGCAATCTGTAAAAGGCAAGGCGCTCATCCCATATCTCAAAAGGCTTTATAAATTCGAGCGGCTGACCGAATGGTTTGAAAGAAGAAGGAAAGACCCNGANCTTCTGCAGGTNATTCTTTCGAGCGGGATGAATAAAGAGACTCTTAAGGACAGAAGACAATTTGAAGAAATTCTCAGCAGGATAAGCGAAAAAGACCAGAGCATGCATATTGGTGAGATCCAGCTTGATGAAGAGCACCAGACATATGGAGTTGAGATCAGGAGAAAAAACTATAAACTCAACCTTGATACCAATTTCCTCAGGTCTCCGGAGTTCAGGGAACTCGAAAATTTCTTTACCATTATAAGGGATCTCGGNGATCCGCCTTATAAAGTACATACGAAAGACGGGATAAAAGAGATAGGGAAAAGCAAAGAACTCCTTGATTTTGTACTCGCAACTGCAAAAAAAGGACTCAATATACAGAGATACAAAGGTCTTGGAGAGATGAACCCTCAGCAGCTCTGGGAGACGACCATGGATACAGAGAAAAGAACGCTCCTTCAGGTCACGGTACAGGATTCTGTTGAGGCAGACAGCATATTTACCATATTAATGGGGGATCAGGTTGAACCAAGAAAAGAATTCATTACCACCCATGCACTGGAGGCAAGGAACATTGATATCTAAAACTCAGAAGATAACATTATTAACAACAACAGCTTTTCTATGTCTAATTATTTCAGGCTTATTTCTGACAGCGTGTGGGAAAAAGGAGGTCAAACCGGTTTCGCAGGAGTCACAGTTGACACAGGAGGCCTTCAAACTTGCAGAGACCCTGAAAATTGCATATCTTAATAATGACCGGTCAACCCTTGAGAGAAATGCTACAACAAACGGGTATAAAGAGCTTGTATCAGGTATCAAGGGTTTTGAGAAAGCTGAACTCAGTTTAACTCCTACGTGGGTTGAGGTGCAGGATTCAACAGTCAACCTCACCATTTCCTGGAAGGGCACATGGGTGGTTAAGGGAAAGACAACAGAAGAGCGGGGTCTTGCGATCTTTACCCTTGAGGGAAAACCCCTGAAACTTGCCCAGATTCAAAGGTCAAACCCCTTCCGCCAGCCTGAGTAGAAAACTATCCGCAGGAGCTGCAGGAGGTTTTGCTGCAGGAGGTGCAGCCTGCCGAACGTGCTGTTCCTGCAAGGGGTCTTTCCGTTCCGGTTGAGCAGAAGACAGAGAATTTCTTTTTTACTTCCTTGGAGTTGCATTTGGGACAGCTTACATCCTGATTCCCGAAAACGAGCTTTTCAAAATCTTCATCGCAACTGCTGCATCTATATTCAAATATTGGCATTCTTGAATCCTCCGGGTTAAGGCTAAGGTTGAGCAGGTTATAAAATTTTTCTAAACCTTAACCTCAGCCTGAACCTTATTTTTTCTTTTTCGGCACTTTCTCCCAGTCTTTCAGAAACTTCTGGATTCCGATATCCGTGAGAGGGTGCTTTATCAATTGTATTATAACAGAATAAGGGATTGTAGCGATGTGAGCCCCCATCCTTGCCGCTTCTACAACATGCAGGGGGTTCCTCACGCTGGCGACAATCACCTCGGTTTCAAACATAAAGTTTTCATAAATATCCATAATATCGCTGACGATTTCCATTCCGACATGACTGATGTCATCGAGCCTGCCGACAAAGGGGCTGACATAGGCCGCGCCGGCCTTTGCTGCAAGCAGGGCCTGACTCGGAGAAAAAACAAGGGTCACATTGGTCTTTATCCCCATGCCTGACAGCTTTTTTACAGCCCTGAGTCCTTCCTCAATCATCGGGATCTTAACGACAATATTCTTATGGATCTTGGCAAGCGCTTTACCCTCTCTGACCATCTCTTCTGCAGTCATTGTTACTGCTTCAGCGCTCACAGGACCATTCACAATACTGCAGATCTCCCTGAGTAATGCAACAGGGTCTTTGCCTTCTTTAGATACAAGGGAAGGGTTTGTTGTTACGCCGTCAATAACACCGAGGCCCCATGCCTTCTTAATCTCTTCAATATTTGCTGTGTCAATAAAAAATTTCATAGCCCACCTTTCAGAAATAAATAATAAAGTTTTTTACTGTTTAATTATACTATAAAGAAACTATTGTGGTATTGTAAATTTGTTCAATGAAGAAATTAATCTTTATAATTATAATTACACTGATCATTTTGCCCGGTGTAAAGGCAAGGGCAGACAGTATTGATGGGCTGATAAAAGACCTTCATAGCCACAATCAGCAGACCCAGCTTGCAGCAGTCAGCGGGTTAGGCAGGATAATAAATGACGAGGCAGTTGATGCTCTCATGAGTTTTGTTTACGAAAAAGCTGAGGATTGGCAGGTTAAAATAAGGGCTATCCGTCTGCTCGGTGAGATCCCGGATAAGGGGATATCGGATAAACTGGTGACGATTTTTAATAATCCTTTTCTGAACGAGGAATGTCCCGCTATCAAATGGAACACCGCACATGCCCTTGGGAAAAGGTTTAATAAGGGGACGAGGGCCGTTGATTCTCTTATCGGGGCATTAAAGTATGACAATCTTCTTGTCAGAGAGGCGGCTGTGCAAGCACTCGGAAACATCGGTGATTCAGCGGCCGTACCTTTTCTGATGCCGCTGTTGAACGACAGGAGTTTTGCGATAAGGCTGAGCACTATCAAAGCCCTCGAAAATATCAGCAATCCGGAAGCAATTCCTGTTTTAAGAAAGATTGCAGAGAAGGATAAAGACCCCTATATAAAAGAGGCAGCGCTCTCAGCTTTAAGAAATTTCAGGCCTGATTGAAAATGTTATAAAATTGTGATTATATATGGGTTGATAAAGGAAGATGTATAAGTGAATAAACTCTGGGAAAATATCTTTAAGTCCCGTCAAAAGAAGAAAGATGAGATAGATGATATTCTCATGAAAATCCCCGTCTTTCAGGATCTGAAACCCCATGCTTTAAAAAAAATCAAATGTATCCTGCATCAGAGGGAATATAAAACGAATGAGATTGTTTTTAGTCAGGGGGATGTTGGACTCGGGATGTACATTATCGAGAGGGGCTCTGTTGAGATCGTGTGTGACCCTGAGAGACACATATTGGCCGAACTTCAGGACGGAGATTTCTTTGGTGAATTAGCGCTCCTTGATGATTCACCAAGGAGCGCGTCTGCGATCACAAAAACTCCCTGCAGGATGTTATGTTTTTTCAAGCCGGAGCTACTTGACCTCTTGGATCGTGACCCCAAACTTGGGTCGAGGATTTTATTCAAACTGGCATGGACTCTTGGTGAGCGCTTAAAAACAACAAATCAACAGGTAAAGGAATTAAGTTGTTCAACGTATTCAACAAAACCGACACAATAGCGTAGAAGGAATGGGCAGGCAAACCGGATACCTGATAAAAATAGCAGTTGTTGGAATTTTTGCAATAGCCGGCATAGCGTTTCTGACTGCTGTCTCAAATATCGTTAAGATGGTAATCATATCTGCCCTTCTGGCATACATTCTGGATCCCCTTGCAAACTTCCTTGAGTCACGTGGCATGAGCCGGACATCTGCAACAGTTGCCATCTTTGCGGGTTTTTTTATATTTACCGCCATTTCATATCTGTTTTTTTTGCCGCTCCTGTCTGGAGAGATACAGGCGCTGCAGAGCGGTCTCAATCCTGAAAAAGCAGGGTTAATGATTGATCGTCTCGAAGACTTTATGGTTGCGAATATCCCTTTCCTTGGTGGAAAGGATTTAAACCTTTTAAGCAGGTTAGAGAATAGTATGGCCAAAACCGGAGAATGGATCTTTGATCACTTTCTGGATACCGCCTCTGTAATCACAAGCATGATTCTCATACCTTTTATCATTTTTTTTCTCATGAAAGACGGACGGGAATTCAAAAAGGCTTTTGTAAGCATTATGCCAAACCAGTACTTTGAATTCACTCTCTATCTCCTCTATAAATTGAACGCCCAGATCGGGAACTATCTGCGGGGCCAGTTTATTGATGCAACTATAGTGGGTGTTTTGTCTGTCGGTGCATTATGGTTTATAGGGGTTAAGTATTTTTTTATTATCGGGACATTTACCGGCCTTGCAAATCTNATCCCTTATTTTGGGCCAATTGCAGGGGCAACGATCGCTATTATCGTATCTATATTGCAGACAGGAAGTTTTCATATGGCGCTTTACGTCATTATTGCTTTTACGTTGATCAAATTATTTGATGATATTCTTATCCAGCCTATTGTTGTTGCAAGAACTGTTCATATGCATCCGCTGGTAGTATTGCTCTCGGTTCTCATCGGCGGCAAGTTATTCGGCATCCTCGGGATGTTATTGTCTGTTCCCATGGTGGGTTTTATGAAAGTTGTGGCACATGAAAGTATCAATAATTATCGAAGATACCGGGAAGTCTGAATTAATCAGTTTTGCGGAGGCATTGCCTCTTCAATAACCTCGATTAAATGCAATACCGGCTTATCCCTGATCTCTTTTGAAAGCTGGATCATGCAGCCAGGGCATGATGTAACAACCATTTCCGCGCCTGTTTCTGAATACTCTGTAACGCATTTCCTGAGGAGTTCATTTGAGAGATCTTTATAAGAAAGACAGAAAGTTCCGGCAAAACCACAGCATCTCTCTCCGGCTGTTTTCAACAAATGCAGACCGATATGCTCCATGATCATCCTCGGCTCCTTTACTATGCCAAGACCGTATTTAAGATGGCAGGGGTCATGATAGATCGCACTCGTAAAGTCTGAACCGGGATTTGATAAATAAGACAAGCCTGTCTTTTCAATGAAAAAACTCGAAATATCCATTGCATTATTTATCCCTTCACCTATAAGCTTTGGATAATCAACCTTCATTGCAAGGGTGCAGGTCGGACAAAGACTTAATACAGCCTCAACATTGAGCTTGCTGAATATGCCGCAATTTTTTTTTGCGAGTTCCATTGCTTCTTCTTCAAGACCAAGTGACCTTAATGGCATTCCACAGCATACTTCGCCTGCCGGGAGGATTACCTCATAACCAAGTCTATGCAAAACGTTAATTAATGTTTCGCCTAAATGAGGGAAAAGAAAATTAACGGCACACCCTGTGAAAATGGCGACTCTGCCTTTCTTTTTTGAAACAGTATAGACGTGGTGATCGTCTTTGAAAAGACGTTCAGGAAGTTCAGGCCTAAAAGAAAGAAGGCCTTTTTTGTACAGATAAGGGAAAAGAAAGTGTTGTGTCAAACTCAGCAGCTTGAAGCTCAGTTGAGGTCTTTTGGTATAGAAATTTGTGAAAAAACGGAGATACCTTCTCTTTTTATCTGTTTTTTTCAGGAGGTGCCTGCCGTGATATATGACTTCTTTAATATCAACGCCAGGCGGACAGAGACCAGCGCATGCACCGCATAATGTGCAGCTGAAAATACGGTCGTTCAGGAGAGCAGAAGGCTTAATTTTCCCTGAAGACAAGGCCCCCAACAGGGCGATTCTTCCCCTTGCACCCATCGACTCTGTGGAATCTTCATCGTAAGTAGGGCAGTTTGCTTTACACCCTGCACAACGGACACATTTTAAGAGTTCATTCGCAAATAAACTTTCCATATATGAATTATAACTGTGCATTCAGACCTCTTTCCACTTTTAACTGTCAAGCACATGATATAATTATGCATAGAGAAGATTTTTTATGATCAATAAAATTATCCTGAACGTCATACAATACCTTAATAAAAAATCCGGATTGTTCATTACAGCATTGGGATTTATTCTTGTCATTTGTATAGGCATAGGACGGTATTTAACAGGCCCGGAGTATGCCGTTTCTCTATTTTATTTATTCCCTATTATTCTTGTTACGTAGTTTACAGGGAAAAAGTAGGTATTTTTATTGCTGTTGCGTCTGCTGTTTCCTGGCTTTTAGCTGATCTTATGTCCAAACATACATATTCCAACCCTGTGGTTCCTTACGTGAACGAAACATTCAGGTTGAGCGTCTTTATAATTATCATAATAATGCTGTCTACCCTTAAAAGGGTTCTGGAGAGAGAAAAGACATCCGCAAGAAAAGATTTTTTGACGGGAATAGCAAACAGGCAGGCCTTTATTGAATATGCTGAAGTTGAGATAAAAAGATGCCTTCGGTATAAATCCCTTCTTACTATTGCATATATTGACTGTGACAATTTCAAGAGTATCAATGACAGCTTAGGACATCAGGAAGGTGATGAGCTTCTTGCGTCAGTGGCCGATACTTTACAGAAGAGTTTGAGAATAACGGACATAGTTTCACGGCTTGGAGGCGATGAATTCGCTCTCCTGCTGCCGGATACGAAATATGAGTCATCACAGAGAGTTATCCGAAAGATTCAGAAGAATCTGTTGGACATAATGCAGAAGAACAGATGGCCTGTAACATTCAGCTTCGGCATGGTCACATTCAACAGACCACCCGTGGATGTGGATGAACTGATCAATAGTGCTGATGCCCTCATGTATGCTGCAAAGCAGAATGGCAAGAATATGATCAAGCAGGCCGTTGTGGATAAAGAGACTTCAGCTACAGCACGGTGACTTCATAATTTTCCTGATGAAAGCTACGGCTTTCCCGTATGGTTACCTTAACGTTGTATCTGTTTTCTATATCTTCAACTCCTGCCCTTTCCTCATCAGATAAAAGCTCTGCAACTGACGGATATGCAGTAACAATGATCCTCTCTCCGCCATGTTTCGCAAGTCTTGTTACCTTCCTGAATATCTCGTAACAGAGTGTTTTGGGTGACTTCACAAAGCCCTTGCCTTCACAGTAAGGACACGATTCGCAAAGTGTTCTGCCGAGACTTTCCCTGACACGCTTTCTGGTCATCTGTATAAGTCCAAGTTCAGAGATATGTGAAATGGTATTTTTTGCCCTGTCTTTTTTCATTGCTTCGACAAAAGCGAGGAATACCCTGTCCCTGTTTTCATACTTTTCCATATCTATGAAATCTACAATAATAATGCCGCCAAGGTTTCGGAGCCTTATCTGGTAAGCTATCTCCTTCACTGCCTCAAGGTTTGTCTTGAGTACAGTATCTTCAAGTTCCTCTTTACCCACAAACTTTCCGGTATTTACATCAATGACTGTCATTGCCTCAGTTTGATCGATGACTATGTATCCGCCGGATTTCAACCATACTTTTCTTCCGAGCGCCCTTGATATATCAAATTCTATTCCAAAGAAATCGAATATCGGCTCTGTCCCTTCATATAACTCGATCTTCCCCAGAAGATTCTCAAAGTAAGTCCTGACAAAATCCTTAATCCGTTCATATTCATCCGCAGAGTCCACAACGAGTCTTTTGACATCCTGTATCATAAGATCTCTGACGCTTCTAAAGACAAGGTCAAGGTCACTGTAAAGCATGGTAGGAGCAGATACCCTATCCTTTTTCTTCTGGACGGTTTCCCATAAGAGCAGAAGAAATTCAAGGTCTTTTATAAGGTCTTTATCTTCTGAACCCTCGCTTGCCGTTCTTATAATCAGTCCATACCCGTCGGGTTTTATCTCCTCGACAATTGTCCTGAGTCTTGTTCTCTCATCTTCATCAGGGATTCTTCGGGAAATGCCCACATGTTCAACATCCGGCATAAGCACAAGGTATCTGCCTGGTATGGTTACATACGATGTAACCCGTGCACCTTTACTCCCAATAGGATCTTTCGATACCTGTACAAGAATTTCCTGTCCTTCCTGAAGAAGTTCCTCTATGGTGAGATCGGGTTTTACCTTCTGTGAGACCAGATCAATAGAGTTGACCTTTTCTTCTTCCTCAAGAAAGGGTGCAAATTCTTCAAGATCAGAGTGTATGTCAGTAACATACAGGAAGGCTGCCTTTTCAAGTCCAATATCAACAAAGGCCGATTGCATGCCAGGGAGGATTTTTACAACCTTACCTTTATAGATATTTCCAACAATGCTTGCATCCCTCTTCCGTTCAACATAGAATTCAGCTACCTGACCACCTTCAAGAAGGCCAACCCTGATTTCATCACGTGTTACATTAATTATAATTTCGCTATCCATTGTTCACTCCGTTCTAACGGTTTTATCCAGCCTCCGTTCCATCCGTAGAGAGCTATCCTTGTAATGTCAAGTTTCTCCAGTGGTGTGTTGAAAATTATGGGAAGAAGCTCACCCAGCCTGACCTTTATATCACCCTGATCGTTTACTATAAGGGTTACGGCATTTTCATCAATAAACCTTGCTTCTTCAACCATGCTCCTTAAATTTATAACATTTTTTTCGCGTTTTGAGGTTACTTCTTTTTCTGATAAAAACGTGTATGTGTGAGAGAGATCCCTGCCTTTTATTTCATACTCGTACCTTTTTATAAAACTGTTTAAGGATTCTGCCTTTGCAGGAACGAATGACATGTCTTTTATATATACACCTTCAGGCAGCAGTGCACTCAGTTCTCTTGTTTTTGAAACTAAATCAAAAGGCGGTGTGACCTCCATATCGAAATATTCATGCATCCCTGCAACTCCTACACCAAGAGGAGGGCCAAAGGATATCTTTGGAAAGGGATGAAATCCCTTTGAGTACTCTACAGGAAACCCTGCCCTCCTTATCGCCCTCTGCAACATTACAACAAGCTCAAGGTGAGAGAGATATCTCAATCTCCCATTTTTAGAAAATTCAACCCTGATCGTGACAGGCTTAAAGCGCGGAGCATAGGTCAGGGTTTGACCCGGAGATATTTTCAGTTCTTCAGGGGTAGTTATTTCCTCCCTTTCTTCCTTTCTTCCTTTCACCGTCTCTTTATGACATTCAAGTCCGCAATTATTACAGACATTTCTGCAGTCAGTCGTAAATTCTTCTGATAAGGCCTTCTGATATTCTTTCCACAGGTAATCTTTTGTTACTCCGATATCAATCTGTTCCCATGGAAGGCGGTCGGCAAAACCAAAGGTTTTTGTTGCTAAATCTGCTGCATCTATGCCGGTAAGCTGCATTGCTGTCTTCCATTTCCCGAAATCAAAGACCTCTGACCATCCATCAAGCCTGCATCCTAATGACCAAGCCTTCTCAATAAGCGAAGAACTTCTTTCATCCCCCCGGGAGAAGGCAGCTTCAAGAAGGCTCATCTCGATATCATGTCCTTTGACATGAAACCCCTTCTTTATCAGCATATCTTTAATATATTTCTTTTTTCCGGCAAGCTCGTCAAAAGGGATTTGCCCATACCATTGAAATGGTGTGTGTGCCTTGGGAATGAAAGGAGAAACTCCTATGCTTATGTTAACAAACCTTTTCGTAAACTGTTTGGCGGTTTTCAGGGCCGTAGCTGCCATTTTAGTGATTGCATATATGTCTTCTTCAGTCTCTGTTGGTAATCCGATCATGAAGTAAAGTTTGAGATTAAGCCAGCCTTCTGCGAATAATGTCTTAATCGCCAGCTCATAATCTTCATCAGAAAAGTCTTTGTTGATAACTTTTCTCAGCCTTTCTGTTCCTGCCTCGGGAGCAATAGTAAAACCGGTTTTCCTTACTGAACAGATCTCTTTCAGGAGCTCCCTGTTTATTGAAGTTACCCGAAGAGAAGGAAGTGAGAGGGCGATTCTGTCTTCTGAAAATCTTTTATTAAAGTCGCTTACAATCTGTAAAAGACAACTATAATCTCCGGCGCTGAGGGATGTGAATGATGCCTCGTCATAGCCGGTATTTTTCAGGGATTTTTCAGCGATATTTAATACCTTTCCTGGGCTTCTCTCACGGACTGGCCTGTATATCATCCCGGCCTGGCAGAACCTGCAGCCCATCGAACAACCCCTCGAAACCTCAATGTTTACCCTGTCATGGATGATAGATGTGTAAGGGACGATGGGTTTATCCGGATATGGAGCATCATCAAGGGATTTAATGTAGCGACGCTTTACCATGGGTGAGGGATGACCACTAAAATGCTGAATTAGAGGCACATAAATCCCCTCTATCAGGGAAAGCGCTTTCAGCAGGGATTCTTTATTGCCGTCACCGCCTGTTTTCCATTCATAGAATACATCCAGTATCTCCCTGATTGCCTCTTCACCGTCACCTATCAGAAATGCATCAATGAACGGGGACATCGGAATTGGATTGACAGCACATGGACCTCCGGCAATAACAAGAGGATATCGATTTTTGGATGATAATCTATACCTTTCTTCAGTTTTGATCGGGATTCCGCCAAGATGCAGCATGTTAAGGACGGTTGTATAGGAAAGNTCGTACTGCAGGCTGAATCCNACTATATCGAAATCCTTTAACGGACGGTTTGACTCAAGGGATGAAAGAAAAAGTCCATTTNCCTTCATCTCAGTTTCAAGGTCAACCCAGGGAGAAAATATCCTTTCTGCAGANGCAAAGGGGATNTTATTGATTATGTCGTATAAGATTCTAAGACCGAGATGAGACATCCCTATTTCATATATGTCAGGGAATGCAAGGGCAACTTTTACAGGAGCTTCCTTATGTATTGAGTTTACCTCATGGTTCAGGTACCTGCTTGGTTTATGCAAAGACAATAAATTCACAGATTAAGAATACCATCTCAAATGGTTATTTGGCAAGGAATTGCAAGGTTCGAGACATATTTTGATTGAGAATTGTTTTCACGTCCCTGGTTCTTTGGGCAGGTCATTTATTAATTGACATGCCGGACATAGTGTGATATAAATTTGTTAAACGGTAAGAATCAAATTATATCTCTTGAAAGGAGATTAAATATGTTTAAGGAATTTAAAGAGTTTGCGATGCGGGGAAATGTAGTTGATATGGCGGTGGGTATCGTAATCGGCGCTGCTTTCGGAACCATTATCAATTCATTTGTCGCTGATATTATAATGCCGCCAATCGGCCTGATTTTGGGCAATGTTGATTTATCCGGCATGTTCATTGTTCTCAAGGAAGGCAAAGTTGCCGGACCATATGAGACAATCGCTGCTGCAAAAGCTGCGGGGGCGGTTACTCTGAATTATGGTCTGTTCATAAACACAATCATCAGCTTTCTCATTATCGCTTTCTCTGTATTTATTGTTATCAGGAATATCAACAAGTTAAAAAGACAAGAAGAAGCGCCACCTGCTGTACCGACAACCAAAGAATGCCCGTACTGCATAACGGCTATTCCGATTAAGGCAGTGCGCTGTCCTCAATGTACTTCTGAATTGAAGTAACAGAGCCTGAATAATGCAATTGGTTCAACGGAGCAATGGATAAATTGAGACTACTGCAAAAGCTATGTGCCATTGATAAGCTGTGGGAGTGACGACCAAATATTAGTGATGTCAAGTCCCTTCAGGACTACCATGCAGATATAAAATAGCAAAAAATTCTTTTCATCATTAGGTGTATTATGAATATGCTCCTTCTCCGTGCTATAATACTTTGCAATGAAAATACGAATTAAATTTACGGTATTCCTCTTAATATTCCTGTTTCTTGCAGTGTCCTGTGCCGGTAAATCAGCAGTTAAACCCCCGGAAAAATTTGATCCGGAAAAATCATTTGCAAAGGCCAATGAACAACTCGAAAAAAAGGAGTATGAAGAGGCACGTGCAGGTTTTATGGAGGTTAAAAACAGGGATTTGACCAAAAAATATGCTCCATTGGCCCAGCTCAAGATTGCAGATTCTTATGTTAAGGAAGATGAGATAGAACGTGCAATTGCTGAGTATCATAAATTTATTGAGGCATATCCCGACCACCAGTATGCTTCGTATGCACAGTATCAGATAGCGATGGTATATTTCAACCAGATAGAGAGTCCAGAGAGGGGCTATGGCGGGGCAGCCAAGGCTCTCGAAGAATTTGAGAAACTGAAGAAGAT
>WSSedA1B2DRAFT_1000020_pt1 | contig 25347 bp, 19 predicted proteins | sample WetSurSiteA1Bulk_FD_9465 | JGI IMG/M metagenome (IMG submission 9465) | reverse complement strand
CTGGATATTACGAATAATACTGCATTAAAACATTTGGAATGCTATGATAACCAATTAATGGCTCTTAATGTTACCAATAACACAGCCCTGACAAGGTTGAATTGCAACGATAACCAGATAACTACTCTATATGTTGCCGATAATAAGGCTTTAGATACTTTAATCTGCAGCTGGAATGAATTAACCATACTTAATGCTTCCAATAACATTAACTTAAAATATCTGAATTGTAGTTCTAACAATGAACTTAGAACACTGGATGTTTCGAAATGCTCTGCCCTTATATATTTAGATTGTCATACTGGCAACCTGACTACCCTTAATGTTTCTGACAACATCTATTTAGAACATTTAAGCTGCGACGGTAACGCATTAACAAATCTGGATTTGTCCAATAATCCTGCCTTAAAAGGATTGAGCTGTGACGGAGATAAACTGACCTCCCTTGATCTTTCACGAAATACTGCCTTGGAAAATTTGTGGTGCCCACAGAACATATTGACTACTCTTNATCTTAGCAATAACACTGCTTTAAAAAATCTTACTTGCTACGGAAACCAACTAACTACNCTTGATGTTTCCAACAANATTTACCTGGAAACTTTGGATTGCGCCAATAACCAATTAATATCCATTGACGTATCTAAAATCAATGCNTTAATATGGTTGGAATGCGGTGGTAACCAAATGACAGCTTTAGATATTTCAAATAATAGTGCATTAATATATTTATTGTGCGGATACAACCAATTGTCCACTCTTAATATCTCTAAAAACACAGCTTTAATACTTGTGGATTGCGATAATAATCAGTTGACAACACTTGATTTTTCAAATCAAACTGCTTTAAAGGTACTGTCGTGTAGTGGCAATCAAATTACCAACCTCGATCTTTCAAAAAATTCTTCCATAGGTCAGGATTTAGGAGGCCTTACATACTACAGTAAATATTATTATTGCTATCTGTCTTTAAGCAAAATGCCGAGCCTGGAAAAAGTATGTGTCTGGACAATGCCCTTCCCTCCTGAAGGTGTTAAGCTCTGTGCAGAAGGCAGTCCGAATGTCCATTTTACGGCAGATTGCAGTAAATAGCCATTCAGATTTACCAAAATAATTCCTGACATGTGATCTAAGTGTCATTTCCTTCTTTATGTCCCGTAAAAGGTTTAATCTCTCAGGATCGTATTTCACACTCAGAAAAGGTTATGTTGTTTTTTATCCAAAATCATTATTCATCAGATGATGCACTCAGAGGTGGAGGAATATCTACAGCTCATTTTTAGGTCAAAAGAATCCGTCCTTCTTTGACCACTTCAAAAGAAGGTCTGAAAAGACTTAACAAACATAAATAAGAAACAAGGATTAGCTCTAATGTGGGTGGTTAATTTGACCTCATACAATTTTAGGAAAAGAGGTAAAAAGGGCAATTAAATACTTGTCGGCTTATGTTATTTTAATGGCTCGAAATCTATTTCAAGAAAATCCTTGACTTCTTTTATCCAGTAAGTTTGAACAAACGCAATATGATCAGGATGTTGATTGTAATCCTCATATGCTTTTGGTGTTCCAAATTCCATTGATAAACCATAGTCGTAATTATTTTTCTTGCTTGTTTGCTTTAAGAGTTCAAATTTTTGAACTCCAGGAATAGTTGACAGTTTCTTAATGGCATCCAAAAACACTTTTTCTTCAGGAGAATCTTTTGGATGGATCAATTTGAAAACAACTGTATGTCGTATCATATATGTATTATTCGATTTAGAAAGTTGCCCCAAAGCGATACCAGTGTTGTAAACACAAAATATTAATAGAAATCCAAAAACTATATATTTCTTCATAAGGTTGATATAGGTTAAATTATTTATTCTTTTAGTTTCCTAAAATTAAAATTTAAATCTCACATTCCTGTCCAAAACCTGATACCAAATTAGGGATACCTGTCAATGTGGTTTATAATTATTTGATTTTTTTAAAATCCGTCCTTCTTTGGCCACTTCAGAAGAAGGTCTGAGAACACTTAACATACATTAATAAACAGCAACCTATTAGTTCCAAATTTTGACTTACCCTTTTGTAACACCATAGAGGTTGGAACTGCTATACTTATCAGTTAGATTAAGCTTTTTAGCTTACCTTAATGTCCGGATAAATGTAGCATTTCCAGTGCTTTTTATATAGATTTTGCCAGTTTCTTAGCCAATGCCACAATTGTCAAAATTGGCGGCAGTCCTGGAGTAACCGGCAAAACGCTTGCATCGCACAAGAAAAGTCCGTCTATTTTAGTTTGCAGGTCCTTATCAACAACTTTACCTATTGCTGCCGTACCTCCCGGATGGGCTCCCTGGAGCCTGGAAATTTTAATGGATTTGGCACCTGCTTTCTGCAATATTCTTTTTGCCACATCGCCCCCTTCCTTCAGTCTTTTCCGGTCATTTTCCGTAACCGGCTTGGAGACTCTGCCATTCGGATAGACATGTCCTATAGGGTCATCCGCTGTTTTTACCATCAGACCTAAAGTTTTTTTGTCGGACATGGCAAATCCTTTTAGACCAAATTCAAGATATTTAACTGAATTAGGATGGTTTACAAAAGGAGATATCAGGAATCCTTTTGATTTGTGAAAATCCATACTTACCAGTGTCATTGCTGGTTCAAATACCTGATTGAGTCTTTCATCTTCAGTTGAACCGTATACATTTAAAAAAAGGTCAACGAAAAGATTTGTGCCAGCTCCTTCTATTCCGGAGTTTTGTAAAATAATCGGGGTACCAATTCCCCCAGCTGAAAGAATAACTTTTTTTGCTAATATTTCACGCCTACCCGATTTACCGATTATCATTATACCTTTTACCCTGCCATTTTCGGTAATTACTTTTTTAACATTACTCTCAAAAACAACTTCACAACCATCATTCATAGCACTTTTAAGATAGTTTAATGCAGTCCATTTGGCCCCTTTAACACATCCTAAAACGCAATTGCCACATTTTCTGCATATTTCAGGATTAATTATCTTGGGCATCAATTCCATATTTATACCCAGATCTGTCGCTGCCTGTCTGATTTTTTTTGATCCGTTAGATAATAATCGTTCAGAAATTGGAGCTACCTGCAATTCCTTTTCAGCCTGGACAAATTCTTCCTGAAGATTAATTCCGAGTTCATTTAGTTCTTTTTCCAGGCATCGGATTCCGTTACCGCAGGAAACAACTGTTGATCCACCGGCCATTAAAGTACGCCAAATAATAACTCCTTCTCTGGATTTCTTGGGAATTCTTAACAGGTGATCGCCATCATAAAATTTACTGGCAATATCAAATTCCCCGACCTTTTCTTCTATCTTACCGCTCTCGACGACAAGTACATCTTTCTTCCGTTGTGCTAATTCTTTGGCTAAAGTAGCGCCACCAGCCCCGGAACCAACAATCAGGTAATCATAAATTTTGTTATTCATTTAAATAGCCTCCGTTTATATTTGATTAGTTGAAGTATCTAAATAGCTTTTTACCGGAGATTCTATAAAACCCTTTTAAAGCTGAAAGAGAAAATTATTAATATTTAAAAGAAAGTAAAAGTCTATCAAATTTATGATGAAAAACTAAGATTGTCAATGCCTGGTGAATCAGCAATGTATATTGAGCCCCATTGTCCGGTCTTTCTTCACCAAACATACAAAACAACAAGGATTTAACTCCTTTCTTTTGTAATATCTGCGTAACTGGTCAAATATCTTTACCTTTATAAGACATATCAATAATCGATACGAAATTGCTATTTTTTAATCAGATTGGAACATGGAAAAACTCATAACAATAAACGCAAAAGTTGTCATTATTTACATCCTGATCGATATAATTTGTGCAGGAGCAGGTATGGGCGTACCAGTATTTTGCATATTATTGGGATTCCCGTTAGGCTGGTATATTACAAAAAGAGTTTATGCTTCCACTGAATTGCTTTATCAGAAATATTATAAAATATTTAAGTTTTCTCTCTTCGCAGCTATTTTTACATTTATAGTAATGTTAATTGTCTGGGGAAGCGCAATCCTGATTAATATCCACTCAGTATCTGACATTCAAAATTTCGGGCACCCTGATATTCTTTACGATCCTGAAACTAGTTTTATCGGATGGCTAATCCTTATGATAATTATATCACCAATTTTANAACTTATTGTAACAATTTTTGCTGCATTTATAACTTTAATCATATACGAAAAAAAATTATAACAAAAGAGCTATAGCAAATCCCGATGATGCTAGTGTAAGTGGAGGATTATTTCCAACTCATTTTTTTAGTCAAAAAAATCCGTCCTTCTCTTACCACTTCAAGAGGAGGTCTGAACTCAATTAACATTCATTTAAAAACAAGGATTAAACTCCACATTTTGAATAACTGTCATGTAACTGTATCAAAGTTCGTCAGATGATGTTGGAGCTTATTATTTGACGAAATAAAATTGATTTTAGTTCTTATATAATGTAACTTTCAATGTAATTATTTAACTACAGTTACCTGATTATATTCTCAATAAGATTCTAAAGGAATGAAAAGACTCCCTTCCTCCCAGACAAAAACCAAAGTTCTGCATGCTGATTTGACTGCGGCAAAGATTGCTGTAAAAAGAGTATTAGATTCACACTGGTCTGCTGTAAAAGAAAAAGATGCCAATACTATACTGTCTTTATTAACCGATGATGTCCTTTCCTGCGGAAGTGATTCAAAAGAATTCTGGAGTAAGACAGATATGTCCAATACTATCAGACAAATGTTTGCCGATACTTCATTAAAAATAGATATCACAATTGATAAACGTGTTATCCGAATTGCAAAGGATGGCAATTCAGCCATTGCACTTGAGCAAATGTTTATGAAACCCTACAGTCAGAAGATACCAGTTCGTAACATTTATCATCTGGTAAAAGTCAATGATAATTGGCAATTTGATTTTACGAGTGTCAGTTTTATCCCAAACAATGAAGATATCGGCAAACTTAATAAGGCTCTGGAGTAGAATTAATTTTCATTCTTTCAGGTTGACTTCTCTTTTGAATCAGATACCCTATAAAAGAAATTTCAGAGTATTCTTTTTTATAAACATTTGATAGAATGGTGCCTGAGTATCATTTCAACTCTTTAATATTTATCTGATGATGCTCTTGTAGTTTTAGCAATATTTCCAACTCATTTTTTCGATCAAAAAATCCGTTCTTCCTTGACCACTTAAAAGAAGGTCTGAGAAGACTTAACATACATGGGAAAACAACTATAATCTAAGTCTGGATTTTGTTGATCGATTTATTCCTGTTAGATCTGTTCAAAAACAAGGGTTTTTTCAGTCAGAAATTAATCCACTTCAGATAGACAAGGACAGGACTTTTTGTAAAATACAACTACCTTTAGGTGACATATAACGCATGGGCGGTAATTTAAGCAAATGACTTGTCAGGCAGGATGGTACTGAAAAGTAATATACTACAAATAAACACGAGAATTGAATGGCGGAATTGGCTGGTAAAGAATTTCAATTCAGAAAAGGAAGTTTGGTTAGTTTACCCAAAGAAATCTAGTGGAGAAAACCGCATTCAATATAATGATGCTGTAGAGGAAGCTTTATGTTTTGGTTGGATAGACAGCAGGTATAAAACATTTGACACTAACCATACGATGCAACGATTTTCAAGGAGAAATCCAAAAACTGGATTCTCTCAAGCTAATATTGAGAGGCTAAACTGGTTATCTGATAATATGCTAATTCACTACTCGCTTGTAGATTCTATCCAAGGAATAATTAGCAAAGAATTTAATTTCCCTGGTGACATCATGGCTGAAATTGGAAAGGATAAAATAGTCCTGAGAAATTATCAAGAGTTCTCAGATTCATACAAACGGATAAGAATAGCCTATATAGATGTCGCAAGAAACCGCCCTAATGAGTTTAAGAAAAGACTAAATAATTTCATTAAGAAGACAAGGGAAAATAAACTAATCGTAGGCTTTGGAGGTATTGATAAATATTATTAAAAGATATAAAAACTATCGCTAAAAGTCACAGACCTCAAACCTCCTGTATCCTGAAACGAAATGTAAAATCCGTCCTTCCTTAACCACATCAAAAGAAGGTCTGAGAACAAATAAAGTAAACAACAGGCATTAAGCTCTTTTCATGAGTAGTCCATTCACTCTGACCAATTGTATTCAAGGCTGTGGCTTTCTTACTCCATGATTTATAAAGAGGTGACTTATATTTATTTGACTTCGGATTTTTATTCGTGTAACTTGCATCATCTTTATGGACTTACAAATAATTTAGTCATATACAATCATTTAAAATCGACCAAATGAAAAGTAATTGTTTAACCCCGATAGTTGTTATTTTCCTTATGCTTATTATTGATAAGGCACAAGCTCAGCCTGAAAAAGTCAGTCAACCTGTCATGATACCGAACACAGAAATGAGATCATTTTATTCAAAAATCCTTGGGCAGGATATGATTCTTTTTATTAAACTTCCATCAGGATATTATAATAATTCGAATAAGTTGTATCCCTCATGGTATTTTACCGATGGGAACCGCTCATTCCCATTGATAGCTAATATTGCCAGCATTTTCGAGATCCCCATACCTTCAGAGCCTGAATTAATCATTATAAGTATAGCATACAAAATCAAGGATATGGCTGATTGGGGAGCCTGGAGGACCAGGGATCTTACTCCGACAAATATACCTTCTCTTGATTCAAATTGGGCAAAAACCTTGACGGGTATGACTGGCAGGCAATTTGAAGTTAAAAGTGGTGGTGCAAAAAGATTTTTGGAATGTGTTGAAAAGGAGATCATTCCTCTTGTAGAAGCAAACTATAGGGTTTCAACGACTGACAGAGGGATTGGAGGATATTCCTATGGCGGATTATTTTCTCTTTATGCCCTATTCAGTCAGCCTGAGCTATTCAGTATTTACTATGCTGGCAGTCCTTCGATAGACTATGATAAGGGTGTTTTATATAATCTCGAGAAGGATTATTCAATTTCACATAAGAATCTTAAGGCAAAGCTTTTCATGAGCGCAGGAGAAAAAGAGGATTCATCAATGATCAATAATGTGGAGAAAATGGCTGATGTCCTTGAATCGCGAAAGTATCCTGGGTTAATTGTTACAACCTGCGTATTTCAAAACGAAACACATCAATCCTGCATTCCTGCCTCGATAATGAGAGCCTTTCGGGTCCTTTATAACAACCCATAGAATTAGTACGGCTAGAAATATTTTACCGAAAACCTTATAAAAATGAAATTTTAAATGTAAAAACCCTTTTAAAACTTGGATTAAGAATTAGAGCAATCTGAGATGAGTTTTATTAATTTCATCCAAGACCTAGTACCAACCTGGCAACAAATAAAAACACCTACAAAGTGGGGCTGTAAGTGTTTGAATTTCTTCAAAATCGCTCCTTCTCTGACCACTTCAAAAGACGGTCTGAAAAGACATAACATACATTTGGAAACAACGAGGATTTGACTCTGTTATTGATCAAAAATATTTACCTTTAATAGACATAGAAACAAGTTCTGTGGGTAACTTATAAAAATCCTACGCATATGAAAAACCTCTTCACTTCTTGTCTTCTTTTTATTTCTCTTCTTGGAAATATTTCATCTCAGGACCTGAAAGTTAACCTTGACCAAACTCATGCTAAATGGCTGGATTCAAAATTCGTTGGTGATAAATTTTTAATTCAATGCTACATACCAGAACAAAAAACAATTCCGACTGACTCATTACCAATAGTTTTTGTACTAGATGCTGATATGTCGTTCGGTTTGGTTTATGATATTGTCCGTTGGCTGAATTGGGGAAGAGAAATCCCTTATGTTGCTGTTGTAGGTATTTCCTACGGTACTGGACAAAAGGACTGGTGGGCAAAGAGATCCCGAGATTTTTCTGAATCAAAAGACGCAACGAAACTTTGGGGAGATTGGCCTCTTGCTGGTGGTGCAGCGAATTTCAAATCCTTTATAGAGAATGAATTATTCCAATTTCTTGAGTCTGAGTATAAATTAAAAGGATATTCAAAAACTATTATTGGACTCTCTTTTGGCGGATTATTCTGTGCTGATGTATTGTTCTCAAAGCCAGAATTGTTTAAAAATTATATTATTCTTGGTCCTGCATTATTATGGAATGACAAAGAGATTTTCAAACAAGAATCGAAATTTGCTGAAAATCACTCCACTCTAAACGCATTTGTATTTACATCAATCGGGGAACTTGACAACGAAGATATTAAAACGCCTTATAATGAATTCATTAATCAGATAAAATCAAGGAACTACAAGGGTCTTACGTTAGAAACCTGGACAGTTGAAAACGAGGATCATTTATCAATGCTTCCTGCCTCAGTGACTCGAGGACTAAGAACAATTTTTAATACGAAATAAACGTACATATCATCTCATCATCTAATCTTATATTTGTTCGTTTATGGAGGGAGAAAGATTTCCACATCATTTTTCGGTCAAAAACATCCGTCCTTCTTTGACCACTTCAAGAGAAGGTCTGAGAACATTTAATATTCATTTGGAAACAACGTGGATTTTGCTCTAGTTTGAGGGGGGTAATTTGATTCGTCTGATTAGTTCAGAATAAAGGCTCTTCCAGCCATGACGATCTCTTTTAAACCTTGTTATGTACTTTTGAATATAAAACCTGACACTCTTTAGGGTTATCCATCGAATTTATTTGATTACCACTGAATAAATCAAGGTTATAATGGAGGCAAGCTCAATTACATGAACCGATGAAATCTTCATTTATAAATTGAAAAGATCTTCTGAAATAGAGTAACTTTAAACTTAATATAATTGCAATTATGAAATCCCTTCCAACTATCTTTTTAGTATCCTTAATAATAGGTTCATGTGAAAACAGGCAATTAGCCAATAGATCCTTCCCTTCACAGGATAGGGTAACTGGTTTCATGGATGAAGAAATTAAAAACAGCGATTTACCTGCAGTTGTTGCTACAGCAATCAATAAAAAAGGACAGAAATTGACCTATACCTATGGTAAGGCTGTTTGGTCTGAAGATCAAAATGTTACTGCAAACAATATCTTTAGAATATTTTCCATGACAAAAGTTGTAACAAGTATTGCTGCAATGCAATTGGTTGAGAAAGGATTAATTGGACTTGATGACGACCTTTCTTCTCTCATGCCAGAAATGGCTTCAATTCCAATCTTAATTAATGGGAAATTAAGTCCAGCTAAAAACCCTATTACTCTTCGGCATCTACTAACACATACTTCAGGCTTTGGGTACATATATACCGATAAGGAGTTAGACAATTTTGATACTATCAATTGGCGTTACAAAGACTTACCAAGACGTTTTGAAAGTGGCACAAAGTTCTTGTATGGTTCGAGCATCGATTGGGTAGGAAGGATCGTGGAGAAAGTATCAACTATGGATCTTGAATCTTATTTCAGGAAAAACATCACTGGACCATTAGCAATGAATAGGACATGGTTTAATGTTCCAGATTCTTTGAAATGTTTCATTGTCTCATGGGGCCAAAGGGGAGAAGATGGGAAGCAATCACTGGTAGAATTTCCTGGCCGTATCCCAACTAAGGCTGTTACGGAATTTAGCGGAGGAGCAGGCCTGTTTTCAACTCCTGATGACTATACCAAACTTCTGCAATGTTTACTCAATGGAGGAAAATCAGGTGAAGTAAAAATATTAAAGAAAAGGACTATCCAAGAAATGACTAAAAATCAAATTGGGAATATCATTATTGATGTGGAAAACGCATATTTTCAACCATTGTGCTGTGATCTCAGAGGATTAATTTCAACCTCAAGCAAATGGGGACTAGCTTGGGCAATTGATAATGAAAATAAACCTTATGGTAGGAAAGCTGGATCAGTCTTCTGGGGTGGTTCTCTGAACACTTTTTTTTATATTGATTTCAAATCGGGGATTGCTGCTACCATCTTCACACAACATTTCCCCTTTAACCATCCCGAAACCACAAATCTATTTGAGAAATTTTCAGAAATAATTTATTCGGGAATTTGAAAGAAATCCAACTTTGAGCCTGAATTATGTGAAAAATCCGTTCTTCTTTGACCACTTCAAAAGAAGGTCTGAAAGCAATTAACATACATTTGAAAACAATGAGGATTTAACTCTGGATGGGCTCAATCAGTTTGAAATAGCTAAATATGATCAAGATGGCTAGTTTCTTTTATTGAATAATACAAATAAAAACGGCATTCAAGTTAATGTTGAACTTAAACTTTTTGCTTAATGAAAATCGAATCAATACCAAACCAGATGAGGTACCCCAATATATTGCTTCCAAAAGGAAACTATCTTTCAACACTTGAGAGATCTGGGCATAAAAATCACGGATGTTACAAAGGAGATGATTGAAACGACCTCAGTAATTTTGTTCATTAAACCGTCAAGAAACTTGACTTTTATTTGTTTATGATCTAACTTGCAGATAACTAGCCATAAAACTCTAACATGAAGTTAATCATCAAATCATTGTTATGCATATTTACAGTGGTTTTAATTAACCAATGTGAGAAAGGGGAACAAAAAAAATCTTCCAATTTAAAAATTGACTGGTTAAACTGTTATGGCGGATCAAATTATGATCAGTTTAGTTCAATAATTCATACTTCAGACGGGGGATATCTTGTTAATGGTACTACAGAATCCAAAGATGGAGATGTAACAGTTAATAATGGTCTTGATGATGGATGGATCTTAAAACTTGATAATCAAGGATCCATCGAATGGGAAAAATCTTTTGGAGCAGAATATTCAGACTATACAACCTCCATTATTCAGACCTCTGATAAGGGATTTATTGCTTTAGGATGGACATTCTCAAGCACTTGTGACGTTTGTGATTCGGAAGGATGGATTTTTAAGTTGGATCAAAATGGAAAAATCGAGCTGGAAGATTCTTATGGAGGAAGTGGCAAAGATTATTTCAATGATATACTCCAGACCGATGACGGAGGGTATTTGGTTGCTGGGAGTACAAGATCCAACGATGGAGATGTAACAGGAAATCATGGTTATATGAATGGTTGGATTATTAAAATGAATGAGAATAGAGAAATTGAATGGCAAAAATGTTATGGGGGAAGTGATTTGGATTACTTCCACACAATTTTCAAAACGGCAGATGGTGGCTATATTGTTGGTGGAAATGCTTCCTCTACGGATGGTGATATTACGGGCAATCATGGCGGCGGAGACATCTGGATAGTTAAGCTGGATGAAGCAGGGTCTATTGAGTGGCAAAAATGCTATGGAGGAAGTGGGATTGAATATTTTGGATCATTAATCCAAACAGATGATGGTGGATATGCGGTTGCAGGTGAATCCTTTTCAAATGATGGAGATGTTTCTGGTAATCATGGACAGGATGATTACTGGATCATAAAATTGGATGAACATGGAAATATTGAGTGGCAAAAATGCTATGGAGGAAGTGATTATGATGGGGCTGATTGCATTATCCAAACTTCTGATGGAGGATATATGATTGTTGGGGGAACATTATCAATTGATGGGGATGTTACTGATATTCATGGCGATCAGGATGGTTGGATCATTAAGCTGGATAATAACGGTAAATTAGAATGGCAGGAATGTGTTGGAGGAACCTCGTGGGATAGGTTGGTATCATTAAAACAGGTCGAGTATAATAAATACGTTGTTGGAGGAAGAACGAAATCTGATAATGGTGATATTTCAGGGAACCACGGAGAAGTGGATTTTCTAATAATGACAATAACTTTATCGGACGAATAGAATCTTTAATCCTTCCTCCCCCAAATTTGACTTAAGCCATGTTTCCTTCACAGTGGTTACCTCCTAAAAATAGCACTTTGATCTTGCAGATAGCAGGAAATTAATTGAGGCAATGCTGATGAACCCAATAAAAGTAGCCTATTAGTAATTTAATCCAAAGCATCCCGAAGATCGGGATGGAATTGATGCTGATTATTCACTCCATTCAGATCGCCTCACCATATTATCTCAGGTGATGCTATCATAGGGGGAAGAAATATTTCCCACTCATTTTTTCGATCAAGAAAATCCGTCCTTCTTTGACCTCTTTAAAAGACGGTTTGGGAACGCGTAACGTTTATGGGAAAACAATAAGGCAAGTAAGTGTCATATTATTTTATTCCCACATTTAGGAGGGAACTGTTATAAGACTGTGTTTAAAGCACTATTAAGGCTTGATTAATTGCAAAATAACTTGCTACTGTTTAAATATATCTTTAATCTCTGCGACCCAAAATACATCCTCACCTTTATTTACTACAGGTGTACTATAGCTCATTTCGACTATTCCTGTAAGAGGAGAATAGAAATCAGTGATATGATTTCCGAAATAATCAGTTACATAGCCAAGGAGTGAGCCTTTTGCTACAGTCTGACCGCATACTATTCTTGAAAAAAAAAGACCATCAACATTACTTTCAATCATATTTTCATTTGATAAGTAAACAACTGGATTTGACTCTTTGACCTCTCCTTTAATCATTTTTAATGCTCTAAGTACATTTGTAATGCCTTGTTCCATATAAAGAATAGAACTAATATCTGTATTTCCGCTACCTCCTGATTCAACAAATATTGCTGGGATGCCTCTCCTTATAGCAGTTAAATGACAGTAGGTATATTTTACCGAATCTGGAACTGTTTTGAATGACTCTGGAAGAAAATAATAGTCGCCAAAAGAATGAGCTAAGAACTTTGTTTTTTCACACACTAAATTATCGGTGCAATTATATTCAAATGAACAAAAGTTTAAAATATTCTCGTTTAACTCCCCGCCATGGAGGTCAATTAAATAAATTGATTGATCAATTATCACTTTTGTAATTATTTCTGCAATTCTTTCAGTTATGGTACCTATTCTATTTCCTGGAAACACCCTATTCAGATTCTTACCGTCTACAGGATTATAATAAATTCTACGTTCATTAAACGAAGTGATATTGGCAATATGCACCATGATAATTGAACCAGCCAGCTCATTAGGATCAATTTCTTTTAACATCCTTTGCAGTGTAATAATTGGGACATACTCTGTACCGTGTATGCCTGCAATTAAAGCCAATACAGGACCAGGTTTTATCCCATTGATTACTGTAACTGGGATGATTGTGCCCTGATCGACACCTTTTGGTACCTGAAGAATTCCTGAAACTTTTGTTCCTGCTTCAGCAACAATGTTTCCAACAGTTATGCTTTTAGGTTTTTGAGCCATTATCATGAATTGACTCATTACCAGAATAAGAACAAATAGTGTTCTCGGAAATACAAATTGACAAAATTTGCATTTTGGATAATAGCTGAATACATTTATTGATTCCATATATTGTTATTTAATTTAAACGAAGTTAAAACCTATTTATATCAATGTCAATGAAATATGATGAGTTTATGAAATAATAAACAACTAAGCATAACAATTTGGTTATTTTATTTGGGCGATAAAGATTTGTTACGTTCTCAGCTTTTAGAAAGCTTTACAAACAGGCGACAATGACCCAGTTCCGAACCTCCAAACAAAAGAACTCGCAGAACGTTATTGGTAACATTAAGGTACCTCTAGACTTTAATTTGACTTTACAACAGTTTTCACCTAACTTTGATATTATAATAAATTGTTGGTTATGAAATCATTGATGTATATGACAGCATTTCTTTCTATTATCTTTTTAAATACCTTTCAAACTTGTTTTGGCCAGGATACATGTTATACTTCCATTAAGTATGGGAATAATCCTGATGCAGGAAGGTTTGTAAGAATAAATGGAATAAAAATGTATTATGAAATTTATGGAGAATCTTCTAGGCAACCACTACTTTTAATTCATGGAAACGGGGGATCAATTAATGCCGAAAGATGTCAAATTGAACATTTCAAGAACAAATATTATATAATTGTGGCTGACAGCAGATTTCATGGTAAAACAGATAATGGTTCTGAAATACTCACTTATGATTTAATGGCTAAAGATTATAATTCGTTACTTAACAATTTAAAAATTGATTCAGCTTATATCATTGGGCAAAGTGATGGTGGAATAATCGGTTTATTATTAGCAATGAACTATCCTAAAAAGGTTAAAAAATTAGTGACTACTGGGCCAAATATAAGGCCAGACTCAACGGCTTTACCAGAATGGGCTTTAGAACTTGACAGAAATGACTTAAAATGGATAAACAAGAAAATTAACCTGGGTGACACATCAGGTAATCTTGTCAGACAAAAATCTCAAATAAACTTAATGGATAAGTATCCAAATATCAGTAATAAAGAACTAACAAAAATTAAGTCACCAGTTCTTGTAATGGCAGGTGATGGTGACATTATTAAATTGGATCATATTTTAGAAATCTATCAAAATATTCCAAGAGCACAGTTATTCATAATGCCTGGAGCTACACATTTTATGTTGAGAGAAGAATATTCATTGTTCAATCAAATCGTCGAACGCTTTCTAGACAATCCTTTTAAGAGACCTACTACGAAGGAACTGCTATTAAAGCCCAAAACACTAACAATAAATTAAATAAGTTCACTATAGTTTTGAAAGGATACTGATCCAGACGTCACATTATTCAATTTCAAATGTTGCTCTTGCAGGGAAGGAATATTTCTAACTCATTATTCGGTCAAGAACAATTAGTTTTTATTCAAATCCTGGCACCAAACTGGCACCAAATAAAATCCACCCCCCAATATTGGTTTATAATCGTTTGATTTTCTTCAAAATCCGTCTTTCTTTGACCACTTCAAAAGAAGGTCTGAAAAGACTTAACATACATTTGGAAACAACGAGGATTTAACTCTGAATTGGTGTTCAGTTTGATGGGGAAACATGTGGCAAGGAACGCTGCTTTTAACCTGGCAAAATATCAAGAACCGAATTTTATCGATTTCACAATGGCTGTGAATTCCAATATTTTTTGATATGAAAGATTTCTTTTCGAACTTAGACTATTATTAAATAAAAAACTCGCCATGAAATCACTTAGCCTATTTTTCTTTTTGGCATTTTCAGCTATTGGAATATTGAAAGGACAGGATAAAATTATTGACATCCATATGCATGCCAATAAGTTAACTTCACAAAGTGTCTATTGTCCATATACAACTGATCCTCTTCAGGGAGCCAGAATGTTTTCAAAAAATACTTCATTGCCCTGTGAATATCTGCTGACATCTCCTCCAACGGATGATGATCTTATCAAAAAAGCAATCCTTTATATTAAGAAAAACAATATTTCCAAAGCAGTTATTTCTGGTTTGGATATGGATCAGGTAAGAAAATGGAAGGCTGCCCTGCCTGATGTATTTATAATGGGGATATGTGATCCTGTTTCAAGTGGAGTGGATAGTGTCAGGAATATGATTAAAAGAGGAGAAATTGGAATAATAGGTGAATTAGGAACACAATATATGGGAACCACATTAGATAGTCCTGAATATGATCCGTTTATGACATTGGCGGAAGAATGTGATATTCCTGTTATTAACCACTGCGGACCAGGATTACCTGGTGGAAACTCAGGTAAATACAGAGTTTCTCTTGGGAACCCTTTAATTTATGAAGAGGTACTTGTAAAACATCCTAAACTAAGAATATGTCTTGCTCATGCAGGATGGCCTATGGCCGATGAAATGATAGCTCTATTGTATAATTATAAGAATGTTTATGTTGATATTTCCTATATATCCTACTGCATTCCAAAGGAGGATTTTCGAAATTATTTAAAAAGACTAGTTGATGCGGGATTTTCCAAAAGAATTCTTTTTGGCTCGGATCTTTTGTTATGGCCTGAGGTAATAGATCTTGTTATAACCAGTATAAAAACAGCGGATTTTCTTTCTGACCAACAAAAGCAGGATATCTTTTATAATAATGCTGTCAGATTCCTTAAAATTAAAGAGTAAGAATTCACTCCATAATAGTCAAATTCAGTCCTTCTTTGACCAATTCAAAAGAAGGTCTGAAATCACCGAACATACAAAACAAAACAACAATGATTTAACTCCTGCACTGAGGTGGTCAATTTATAACGGCCAAAGTTGGCCAAGCTTATAGACATCCACAATCTATAAATAATATTACGATGATCCTTTTTAAATATTAAATTTGATATTGAAATAATTAGACCTCAGATGTCAAGCATTATTGGAGGATATAATTATGACATTTTTATCAGCTATCGACAGAAAGATAATAAGCATGATAGCTGGGGGACGGAGCTTTTCAATAATTTTAAAAGGCGAACTAAAATCGACCTAAAATCCAATCTGATGAAAGCATTATGTTTATTAGCAATGATTGGAGTATTACTGTTAATCTGTGTAAAAAGGATACATGCACAACCCACCCAGACTCAACCTCACCAGATTGATATGATAAAAGGGATTTCAAAAGACGCAAGGACTTATGTCTATCAGAGACCCCAAGACTTAGAACGCGTCCATGGCTATTTAATCATGGTTGAAAACCGTAAAATACAGAATTCCAGAAGTATCAAAACATCGAAAGTTATTCAATTTAAATCTACATTGACAGGTGTGCAGAAACTCGATAGCATGATTGGAGAATTTTGGGACGCAACAATCAGCCAGTGGATTGTTTATAGTAAATGGGTCCACACCTATGATGCCTTGGGAAACAATACCTCGTATATTTATTACAACTGGAACGATATTACCAACCAGTGGGTCGGCTCTTATAAAAGAGAAAGTGCCTACGATGCCAATCGGAATGTTATTTATAGCATTGGTTATGACTGGGACAAAACCATCCGTAAATGGGTCTTATCTTACAGGTTGGTACAAAACTATGATGGTTTAGGCAATATGACACTGGCTGCTGAGTATCAGTGGGACTTAACTACAAGTCAGTGGATTAGCATTAATAAATCAGAATATGCTTATGATACCAAAGGTAAAAGGACATTGTATATTTGGCGAAATTTCACAAGCCAAGGGTTAGGTGATAGTAAAACTGAATACACCTATGATGACAACGGGAATAATATATTGTTAGTTATGTACAACTGGGACAAAGCCATAAGCAGGTGGGTTGGCTCTTATAAAAAAGAAGTTACCTATGATGCCAATGGAAAGTGTTCTTTGGATGTTAATTATTTTTGGAATGAAAATACCAGTCAGTGGATTGCTAATCGTAAAAGTGAATATACCTATGATGTCAATGGGATAAATACTCTGTTTATTTATTATCTTTGGGACACAACCACAAGCCATTGGGTTTACGAATGGAAAGAAGAAATTACCTATGATGCCAACGGGAACGTTAATTTTTCTTACTACTGGGATGTTAAAACCAGCCAGTGGGTTGTTGGTGCTAAAGATGAATTCAAACATGATGCAAGTGGGAACATGACTTCTTATATTAGTTACTACTGGAACAATACAACCAGCCAGTGGGTTGGTAATAATAATGACGAGTACGACTACGATGCCAACGGGAATAATATTTTGTGCATTTCTCACAGCTGGGATAGTAACACCAGCCAGTGGATTGCAAGTTCTAAATACACTTTATATTATTCTGAATATAATTCGGGAACTTCTGAAAAATATATTAATGTTTTTCCTAATCCTGCCCAAGAAAGTATTATTTTTTATATTGCTGATATTTCGGAATCTGCAACTATTGAAATATATGACATTCAGGGTAAAAAGGTTATTGAACAAAAATTACCTGTTACTGGTCAGATATTTGTTAACCGTCTGGGTAAGGGACTGTATTTGTACAGAATAAACAATAATGGAACTATCTTTAAGGGGAAAATAGTTATTGATTAACAAAATAATGTATTAATATACAGATAATTATCAATTTCTCACCACATCGATTCGTGACAGAGAATGCTTTTGTGGGCAGAGAAATAGCCTTAACTAATATTTTCGGTCAAAAATACACTATTTTCTTCAAAACCTGGAGTAAACCTGGCGTGAAATAAAAAACCACTTACTGATTTTTCTCGTAAGTGGTTGATTATTAAAAGTGGGCCCAGCTGGGATCGAACCAGCGACCCCCTGATTATGAGTCAGGTGCTCTAACCATCTGAGCTATGGGCCCCAAAAATCCTTGTTGCTGGATACCAGGTGCTGGTTGCCGGATGTCAATGCATTCAAATTCAGCTAACTGGCAACTAGTAACCAGTAACAAGCAACAAATTCTAAAACGGATTGCAATATTAGCAATTTGTTGGTAATAATCCAAGAACCTCTTAAAAAGAATAACTCATTAAGCTATCTCCGGTATAGCAGTCAGCAGCAGCTTCAGCACCCGGCTGACATTACTGTTAAAGACTGCAATTACTTCTTCCCATGATACAGGTACTTCATCTTCTTTCCAGCAGTCATAATCGGTACTCATCGCTATAGAAGCATAAGGGATACCCAGCTCATTGGCCAGGATAGCTTCAGGAGCAACCGACATATTAATTATATCAGCGCCCCATAAACGGAACATTTTTGATTCTGCCCTTGTAGAAAACCGGGGTCCTTCGATAGTGATCATCGTCCCTTTTTCGTGAACAGCAATTCCGTTTTTCCGGGCAGATGTAATGATAATTTTACGCAAATTACTGTCGAACGGATCAGCCATTTGGGTATGTTTCATTTTCCCTGGTTCAAACTCCTCGAAAAATGTAACATCCCTGTGCCTTGTAAAATCAATGAACTGATCGGGAATGACTATGTCTCCCCTGCGTATTTCTTCCCTGAGACTGCCACATGCTGTAGTTGTAAGTAAATGGGAACAACCCGCCTCCCTGAGAGCATAAATATTTGCCCTGTTGTTGACCTGGGATGGCGGTATCGTATGATCCCTGCCATGGCGCGACAGTATGACAACATCAGTATTTTTAATTTTTCCGGATAGCAGTGGCGAGGATGGTCTGCCGTATGGAGTTTTGAAGTGCTTTTCCTCCGGAGATTTCAGGATATCAGGATTTTCAAGTCCAGAGCCTCCTATTATGGCAATTTTAGTCATCCTTCCTTTTTCAGGTATTGCATCAGCACGTTAACCGCTTCGTCCATATCGTGACCATATGTAAGTATGCCTGCCCTGTCTCCGGCCATTACGATGATCCTTTTCTCAATTACATCCGATTCGTTAAAAAGCCTGAAGATATCCTTTGCCAGTCCTGTTGTTCCATAATCCATTGAAGGGTTGGTTGTTGGCACTTTATAAATAAGCTCGTTCCACAGATCAATACTGTGAACATGAATTACAGCATTAGCTCCGGGATCGGCCAGATATATTGCGGCATGAGTCAGGGATTCGGATGAAGCCTTAAGTGGTCCGACACACTGTACTGCATTATCATCAATATTGAATGAGTTGACTTTTACATAATGTCCCGGCTCCAGCTCAGGAATCTCTCCTGTCGCCGAACCAGTAATTACAAACTGGTTACCACCAATGATCCTCATGCTGATGTTTCCAAAACCGACACCATTCTCATATGCCCCGATCAGGTCCATATTATAAAGGATCTCCCTCCAGTAATTAATAATTTCATATTGTTCATCAGAGATAACAGGACCTGACTGGCTCCAATGGCAATTAAATTTTACTACCCCTTCCATTTTAATTGAATTTATCTGAAAATAGTTTTTTTATACTCTTTACATCTGCCCTGCAGACTCCCTTTTCGGTTATCAGGCCTGTAATAAGCCTTGCAGGTGTAATATCGAATCCCCAGTTTCCGGCTTTTGCCTCATTGGGGCATATCCTTACCGAACTTATCTTCCCGTCGGCATAGCCTGAAACTGAAGTAACTTCACCCTGTTCCCGTTCTTCAACTACGATTTCCTTAAACCCATCATTCAGGTTGAAATCAATTGATGTTGATGGCATAAGCGAGTAGAAAGGGATATTGTTATCAAAGGCTGCAAGCGCTTTGAGGTATGTTCCGATCTTATTGGCGATATCTCCTTTTTTTGTCGCCCGGTCGCATCCGACAAAGACCAGGTCGACCATGTTGTTTTGCATCAGGTGTCCTCCGGCATTATCAGTGATCAGGGTATAAGGTACTCCCTGTTGCCCGAGTTCCCATGCAGTCAGGCGCGCACCCTGATTTTTCGGACGGGTCTCGTCNACCCAAATATGTACAGGAATACCTTTTTCATGTGCNAAATAAACCGGTGCAGTAACTGTACCGTAATCAATACATGCAAGCCATCCTGCATTGCAGTGAGTAAGAATATTTACCGGACTNCCATTTTTCTTTTCACTGATNTCACTGATTATTTTTAATCCGTGTTCACCNATCTTCCTGCAATTCTCTTTTTCTATCCGGCATATTTCAATGGCANTGTCAAATGCTGTTTTGGAAAGTATTTCCGGATCGGATAACCCGGCCAGCTTTTCCATCATATAATTTACTGCCCATGAGAGGTTTACTGCAGTCGGACGGCAGGAGACAAGATAGGAGGCAGCATTACTGAGATGACTGGGTATGTTGGTATGGTGAGTTATTTCCAGTGTTGCAAGGTAAATTCCGAAAGCTCCGGCCGCACCTATAAGCGGGGCTCCCCTCACAGTCATATCCCTGATAGCATTAAAAATATCTTCAACCGAACCAAGCTCTTTTATTTCAAAGAAAAAAGGGAGCTTCTGCTGGTCAATGACCTTAATAATGCTTTTGTCATTTTCGTCAGGCCAGATCGTTTGGTAATATTTTCCGTCAATAAGCATTTATCTGATTTCTTCCAGCCTTGGTAATTTGAATACCAAATTTACAAAATTGCGGGATTCTTGATATTGCGGATTACGTATTTATGTTTGCGGATCCGAATTCGGCTATCCGAAATCAGGAAATTCGAATAATCGACCGTTTTCCTCGAAAATTTTGACAGGACTTTAATAAGTTTTAAATTTGCATTTATTAAAGGTTCATATTGTAAGAAATTACTATATGGTTAATAAAGAAGAATTTAGAAAGAGAATAATTATTTCTTCAGGGAGGATTTTCAGCCGGTACGGGTTTAAAAAAACCACAATGGAAGAGATAGCCAGGGCTCTTAAAATTGGTAAAAGTTCGGTCTATTACTATTTTAAAAGCAAGGAGGACATATTTGAAGCTGTAGTGTTTTATGAAGCCAATTTACTTAGAAATGAACTTACTACGGCGATTAAATCGGTGGAATCCCCGGTTGATAAAATGAAAAATTATGTATTTGTCAGGATGAAATCGTTCGAAAAACTATCAAATTACTATAACGCGATCTTTGACAAAAATCTCGATCATTTTGATTTTATAGAGACCATACGCGAAAAATATGATCGTGAGGAACTTGCAATTCTCCGACTGATTTTATATCATGGGGCAAGAAAAAAAGTATTCAATGTTACAAATAGCGAATATACTGCACTTGCTGTCCAGACAGCCCTTAAAGGGCTTGAAGTTCCGCTTTTCTGGAAAAAGAAGGAGATTGATATCGAGGAAAGGCTCAATGGCATTCTGGACGTCCTCTTCAACGGTATTGTGAAGAAGTAGGAGACTTTATAAAAATCTATTTCCCGCAGATTTACGCTTAAAACTTAAATAGCTCTCAGCTCTCAGCTCTCAGCCTTTCTTTTGATTACTGCTCTTTTTTTCTGCTTCAGGCTGAAATAGAGCCATATAAATCCGGCAATTATAAATGGAATACTTAGCAGCTGGCCCATATTGAGTTTCATGCCTGATTCAAATGCAACCTGATCTTCCTTCAGGAATTCAATAAAAAATCTGAATGTAAATATTAGGATTAGCGTCAGGCTTATCAAAAGACCCTGAATATACTCCCCTTTCTTTCTCCAATAGATCCTGTAAAGCAGGATGAAAATAAAAAGGTAAGTAAGTGCTTCGTAGATCTGAGTCGGATGTTTTGGAGCCGTCTCCCCGTTCCTGAGAAAAACAAATCCCCACGGCATGGTGGTCTCAACTCCGTATATTTCCGAATTCATAAGGTTTCCCATCCTGATAAAAAATCCTGAAAGAGCAACAACAATAGCAACTCTGTCGATTATCCATGTATAATCCTTCTTTTCTTTTCTTACAAAGAGCCATAATGAAATCAGGATTCCAATGGAGGCACCATGGCTGGCAAGGCCTCCGTGCCATATTTTAAGGATTTCAACAGGATGACTGAGATAATATCCAGGCTCATAAAAGAGGCAATGACCAAGTCTCGCCCCGACAACCACTCCAATGGCCACATAGACCGTAAGACGATCGAGAACAGATTCCGGAAGATTTTCATTTTTAAAGATCCTGCTCAGGATAATATACCCAAACAAAAATGATGACGCAAACAACAGTCCGTACCATCTTACAGCAAAGGAGCCTATGCGGAAAATTTCGGGATTTACATCCCATGGAATAACAAGTAAATGCATAACCGGGAGTATAATAATCAGCAAAGGTAAAAAATATTACTTTACTTTTAATTCAGCATCACCATCAGCTGGTAAAAGTATCTTTAAAAAATGTATGTTTGTAGTTCTGAAACAAATATCGATGAAAGTGAGCACTCTCCGAAAGTATTGGCTAATTGTACCGGTATGGGCAATGATATTCGGATGTGCAAGGACAGGTGTTCCCACAGGCGGGCCAAAGGATAAGGAAATACCTGTATTGTTAAAGAGCGTTCCTGAAAGCGGAGCGACAAATTTCAGGGGTAATAAAATTATCATCAGCTTTAATGAATATGTGGTTCTCGATCAGATAACCGATAAATTCATGGTATCGCCGCCAATGAAACAGAGACCGGATATCTTTACAAAAGGTAAGAGCATACATATAGAATTTGAAAATGAGCTCACAGACAGTACCACATATACTTTTTATTTTCAGGATGCCATAAGGGATCTGAACGAAGGCAATGCAATTAATAATTACCAGTTTGTATTTTCAACAGGACCATTTATAGATTCACTTTCTGTTACAGGAAATGTATTTTCTGCCCTGGATCTTGATCCGCCGGAAAATACGCTTGTGCTTCTCTACAATCAGCCAGAGGATTCTTCAGTGGTTAAGCAGCTGCCAGGATATATTACAAGAGCAGAAAAAAACGGAGAATTCAGGATTGACAATGTCCATCCTGGTACCTACCGGCTTTATGCGCTTGTCGATGCCGATAACAGTAAAAACTTTAATAACAGGGATGAGTTATTTGCCTTTTATCCGGATCCCGTTCATATCAATCCTGAAAAAAACTATCTTCCTGTAATTAAGGATACTGTTGTAATAAAACCAGTTGACGGAAAGATGCCTTTCAAACCTCCTCTAATGGGAGAATATCCNCTGGTACTGTTCCAGGCTGAGAAAAAGCTGCATTACATGACATCNTCTTCCAGAAAAATGTCATATCAGATGATCTATACCCTTTCGCTTCCTCCGGACACAATGGAATTTGATTTTTCAATTCCCGGAGTTTNGTCTGATTCATATTTTATAGAAAAGACAAGAAACCACGATACGGTTACAGTATGGCTTACCGATAGCACCGTTTACAACCGGTCGCAGATTGAAACAATTGTAAGGTTCCCGTTTACCGACACCCTTGGGATTACAGGTCTGAAGACAGATACAATAGAAATGAGATATATTGTTCCCAGGGCTCCGCGATCAAGGGCTCCCAAACGTGTTCCTTACAAAGTTAATGGAGGCATATCGGGGCAGGTAAGGCCTGACAAACGGATCATCTTAAATGCTCCGGCTCCTTTTTTACCACCCGACACATCAAAACTTATCTTTTTCGAACTGTTGAAGGAAGAAAAAACCAGGCACTCTTTTAAGCTTGTTAGGGATACCTCTAACTCCTGCCGGTATTATGTTGAGACAGACCTTAAACCAGGAAAGACATATCTGTTTATTGCAGATTCTGCTGCATTTACAAGTATCTATGGTGAATATTCCGATTCAACAGGAATCAGATTTTCCGTCATGACTCCCGAGACATTCGGGAAACTGATACTTGATATTAGTGGTTATGAAGGAAACAGGATCATTCAGCTTTTAGATAATACTGAAAAACTGGTCAGACAAACCTATTTAACGAAAAGCGGGAAACTTGAATACCCTCTTCTTGAAAAAGGCCTCTACAGGATACGGGCTATATTTGACCTTAATAATGACGGTAAATGGACAACCGGGGATTTTGATACCCACAGGCAGCCTGAACCTGTATTATACTACCCTGCTGAAATTGAAATAAAGGAAAACTGGGAAGTTACACAGCCATGGGAAATGACATTGATGAATTTCAAGGAACCAAAACTGCAGAAAATAAATGCTGCAACAAGATAATTCCTGAGTAATTAGTTGAAACAAAGTAAAACCTGTATATTTTTGAGTTAGAAAAAATAAGCCCTTTGATAATCCGGGCAATTAACAATGATATATTAATAATTAAAATTTACAAAAAATGGAAAAAGTAGTAGCTGGTGTTGATATCGGCGGAACAAACACCGTATTTGGTATTGTTGATAAATCAGGCAAGGTATTAGCTGATAGTTCTCTGAAAACAACCGACTATCCTGAAGTCAATGATTTCGTGAAAGCGTTGAGTTCAGGAATTAAGAAACTATTGGCAGGCCTTAAAAATGTTGAATTGACGGGTATTGGAATTGGAGCTCCTGATGCTAACTTTCACAGGGGTACAATAGAACATGCACCCAATCTTGCCTGGAAGGGGATTGTCCCTCTTGCTGATCTGGTAAAAAAGGCTGCCGGAGTTCCGGTTGTTGTCACAAATGATGCAAATGCCGCCGCAATGGGTGAAATGATATTTGGAGGAGCTAAAAATATGAAGGATTTTATTGTGCTTACACTTGGCACAGGTCTTGGCAGCGGAATAGTCATTGACGGGAAAATGGTTTACGGCCACACAGGTTTTGCCGGGGAGGTTGGTCACATGACTGTAGTGCCGGGCGGCAGAGTATGTGGTTGCGAAAGGAAAGGCTGCCTTGAAGCATATGCTTCTGCATCAGGACTTGTACGTACGGTATCAGAATTGATTGGTGAAATGAGGGAGGATAGTGTTTTAAGAGATATTCCACCATCAAAGCTAACAGCAAAGCAGATTGCCGAAGCTGCTGCTAAAGGAGATCCGATAGCTGTCAAAGCAATGGATTATACCGCTGAAAAACTAGCTGTAGGAATTGTCAATTCAATAGTATTTTCCAGCCCTGAAGCTATATTCCTGTTTGGCGGACTTGCCCAGGCAGGAGAAGCAATTTTTGCTCCGGTGAA
>WSSedA1B2DRAFT_1000019_pt1 | contig 26185 bp, 20 predicted proteins | sample WetSurSiteA1Bulk_FD_9465 | JGI IMG/M metagenome (IMG submission 9465) | reverse complement strand
TTTATTCATATCCTGGTATGACCCAATCGTGTAAATTTTACAGAATTTTCATAATTAATTGAATAATAAACTATTTGATATCAAAGAAAGGAATAATAAAAATGAAACAAAGTAATATTTATTTCGCAGCGGTTATCTTATTAGCCAACATGGCAGGTGTTTGTGCACAAGACTGGCCCCAGTATCTGGGACCTAACAGAAACAGTACCTCAGACCAGAAAGGCATTATACGATCCTGGCCCCAGTCAGGACCGGAAGTCCTTTGGAATGTTGATGTGGGGATTGGTTTTGGCGGACCTGTTGTGAAAGACGGTAAGGTCTATTTACTTGACAGGGATGACAAGGTTGGCGATAAGCTGAGATGTTTTGACCTTGCAAGTGGAAAAGAACTCTGGAGTTTTGGTTATGAAGCTCCCGGATCTGTAATGTTTCCAGGCTCACGAAGTGTACCGGCCTTTGATGGTAATAAGATATATACCTGTGGTCCTTACGGAAACCTTTATTGTATCGACATCACCACACATAAACCCGTCTGGAATAAAAACATCTGGACAGATTTTGGAGGGGGTGAAATTCCGAGATGGGCAATTACTCAGTGTCCTCTGGTTTACGGTGATTTATTGATCATAGCCTCACAGGCGCCTCAGGCAGGTGTTGTGGCTTATGAAAAGCTGACCGGCAAAGTTAAATGGACAACAACGTCTCTTGGTCCTGTAGGATATGTCAGCCCGTCAATTTTAAAAGTTGGCGCAGAGAACCATGTTGTTATGATAACGGCTTCAGCCGGCCGCGGACCATCAGCAAGTGGTGGAAAAGTGGTTGGAATTGATCCGCTTACGGGGAAGATCCTGTGGGAATATACTAACTGGCAGTGTTCAATACCTGTTCCCGGTGCAGTTGATGCCGGTGGTGGCAGGGCACTAATCACTGGCGGATACCAGGCAGGTGCGGCGATGATAAAAGTTGAGAAGAAACCTGATGGCAGCTATGGCGTTACTGAACTTTATAAAAATGTTGATTTTGGCGCACATACTCAGCCTCCGATTCTATATAAAGACCATTTTTATGCTCAATATTCAACTAACGAAAGGAAAGACGGTCTGGTTTGTATGAGTATTGACGGCCAGGTTAAATGGAAAACCATGAGGGCTCCGTTATTTGATAAGGGTGGTATAATTCTCGCCGATGGTTTATTCCTCAGCACCGATGGCAGCAGTAAGTTGTATCTTATTGAACCTGATCCTTCAGCTTTTAAACCGATTGCAACGGCTGATCTGCTCAAAGGTGAATCGGGCGATCAAAGATTTCCAACTCAAAACTGGGCACCTCTAGCACTAGCAAACGGCAAGATCCTGATCCGGGATCAAAACCGGTTATTATGTGTCAAGGTTGCTAAGTGAATACTTTAATATTTTGATGAAAAATAATAATGGGTCAGTAACTGCTGTGGATTGAATGCTTTGGTACATTAATGTGAAATGATTAGCAAATGAAAAAAATTGGTTTTCTGGGAAAAAAGTTCAATATGAATATATTTGAAAGGCATACCCCATTCAAACTACTGCTAATAAGCATGATAAGTGCTGTTTTCATTATCTATCCCAACATTGCCTTTTTTTCCTACGAACATAACTATTTAGGTGAGGCAAAGCATACAGCTCATTTATTGTTTTTCATCTTCAGGTATCTTTTCTTTTCGATTCTGATTTGGCTGTTATTAAGACACAATCTACTGAAAATAAAAACTCCTGCGATCAGGAAGCGGCTGATTCAGACCTTCCTGATAACGTCAATTGCTTTCCTGATCTATATATGTTTTTCAATTCTTTTAAGCCCAAAACCTGAATGGCTGTCCGGATTAATAGTTTTTCAGTTCTTTGTTATGTTTATTTTCTGTAGTCTTATCGGACATGTTGCACATCTTTACTCTGAACAGAGAAGAAAAGAGAAGGAGATAGAACAGTTAAAAAACGAAAACCTGCAAAGCAGGTACGATGCACTCACCAATCAGATCAATCCTCATTTTTTCTTTAATTCACTAAATGGACTTACTTCCCTAATCCGCAAGAAAAACGAGGAAAATGCGCTGGAATATGTTAATAAAATGTCTGATGTTTTCCGTTATGTCCTTCAGAGCGACAAGAAAGGTCTGGTAACCCTCGGGGAAGAACTCGATTTCCTAAAAGCATTTTTCTATATGATGGAAATCCGGTTTGCAAATAAAATTGTTTTCAATAATCATGTTACGAAAGAAAACAGGGACCTGAAGCTACCAGTTCTCTCCCTGCTCCCGCTCATCGATAATGTGGTAGTACACAACACTATCGACAGTGAGCACAAAATGGAAGTAATGATTTGCCTCAATCCGCAGATGGAACTGTCAGTTTCAAATCCTATTTTTCCAAAATTGTCTTCTCCCGATACTAACGGAATAGGCTTAAAGAACCTTGAAAGTCGTTTTTTATTATTGATGAATAGACAGATCAGAGTTAAAAATGACGGAGTAAGATTCACTGTATATCTTCCACTAAAAAAAGAAAAGGATGAGAATACTGATAGTTGAAGATGAGACTGCAGCTTACGAAAACCTGGTGGATATTCTGAATGAGATTGATCCTGAAATACAAATTGCAGGGTACACAGAAAGCATAAGTCAAACAATCCAATGGCTAAAAAGTAATCAGATGCCCGATCTGATCCTGATGGATATTCACCTTTCTGATGGATCTGCTTTTTCTATATTCAATAGAATTAAACTTGAGACTCCGGTTATTTTCACCACTGCTTATGATGAATACGCCATTGAGGCATTTAAGGTTAACAGCATTGATTATCTTCTTAAACCCATCAAGACAGAAGATCTGAAGCGTGCGTTGGATAAGTTCAAAAAGCTTACCCGACAGGATGTATTAAAGTATCTATCTCATCTTACACAATTAACTCCCTTGCCAAGATATAAGGATAAACTATTAATACCTTTTAATGATAAATTGCAGCCGGTTGACATTAAAGAAATTGCATTCTTTTATACAACTGAAAAAAATACACGAATCTATCTTAAGAACGGGAAGTGGTACTCTTATTCCAAAACGCTGGAACAAATTGAAGCTACTTTGAATCCGGCAGATTTCATCCGTGCCAATAAACAGTTTATCGTTGCCCGAAGCAGTGTTAAAAATATAACAATCTGGTTCGACAGCCGCTTACTTATATCTCTTGATATCGAACCACCGGAAAGGATTTATGTCAGCAAAAATAAAGCCGCTGAATTCAAAGCCTGGATAGTGAGAGATAATTAATGTATTAGTTCAATCTAAAAGTTGTTAATAAACATTAAATCTGATAATTTGAAAATGCTAAATGGCACATTATTTAAATTTTAAAGGTTGTTTTTATAAATTGCACTCCTGCAAAAGAATATTATTATTGTTCGCGAAATAAACTCCTGCGAGTAAAACTTTAAATTCATGAAGAGAATTCTTATTATCATTCTGGCCTTTATCATTATCGGCGCTCTTGGTTACGGAATCTTTTATTTAATTTCATCTGATCCGAAAGTCGCTTCTCAGGTTGAAAGTCAGTCGACAGGACAATCGGTGGATATTTCTGACAACCAGCCAATAAGTGAATGGAGGGAAGAAAACCGGACTGGTGTTTCTTCGGAAACAGGATTAATGAAATCCTGGCCTGATAAAGGACCTGAGCTGATATGGTCAACTAGTGAATTGCCAAAAGGTCATTCTTCACCGTCGTTCGGAAACAACACAATTTACATTACCGGCAATGATGATAAGAACGATATTCTGGTAGCACTTGATGCCTATGGTAAAATTAAATGGCAGACACCTTATGGGCGTATTTGGAATGATTCAAATCCCGAAAGCAGATGCACCCCAACAGTGGAGGGTGATAAAGTGTATGTATCGAGTGGATTTGGCGATATTGCCTGTTTTGACGGAATATCAGGAAAAATATTATGGTCCCTGAAAGCCAGCGATACTTACAACGGGAAATACGGACCATGGGGAATAGCTGAATCAATTGTTATTGACGATGACAGGATTTACTTTACACCAGGAGGATCTGAGACCACTACTATCGCACTAAATAAGTACACTGGTGAGCTGGTATGGAAAACTGCAAGCCTTGATGATCCTGCTTCATACTCTTCTCCTGTTTTGATCAACTATCCCGACTTAAAACTTTTGGTTAATGTTACTCCCAGGTATGTTTTTGGAGTAGATGTTTCGGACGGTTCAATTCTATGGAAAATAAACCATTTGGCAGCCCTTGGGAAGAAAGACACTACAGACAATGGCCAGATTATGTGTGTTACTCCAATATACTATGATAATAAAATATATATTACGGGTGGCTATGATCACGGAGCAGTTATGATAAGCCTGGCTGATCAGGGGAAAAAGGCTTCGGTAGCCTGGACAGACGAGGTACTTGATGTGCATCATGGAGGAGTCGTTCTGGTGAATGGATACATTTACGGTGCAAATTGGCTTAATAATGGCAACGGAAACTGGTGCTGTATTGAGTGGAATAGCGGAAAGAAAATGTTTGAGGAGCACTGGAAATGCAAAGGATCAATTATTTCGGCTGACGGGATGCTTTACATATATGATGAAAAAACAGGTTTTGCAGGATTAGTCAGACCGAGTCCGGAAAAATTTGACCTGGTAAGCAATTTTAAGGTCAAATCAGGTTCAGGTCCATATTGGGCACATCCTGTAATTCATAATGGAGTTCTGTATCTGAGGCATGGAGAAGCTTTGATGGCTTATGATATTAAAGAAAAATAATACTCTTTTTACTGGATTAGGTGCAGTGGTTTTTGCAATGACCCTGATCTGGTGGTTTGCTGATGACCATTATCCAGCGGACCTCGTTCTACGGGTTCCTGGTATGGATAACAGGCCTAAAATCGAACCCAGGTCAGAGGATATTATTGTCGGTGAGTTTTTTGACTCATTAGGTACATTTGATGAGCTTGTTCCGGGTGAGTGGCCAAGGTTCCGGGGCGCTAACTTCGACAACATAGTCAGGGATACATTTGAAATGGCTGAATCGTGGGATACCACTGGTCCTCCGGTGATCTGGAAAGTGACTCTCGGGGAAGGTTATGCCGGGCCAGCAGTAAAGAACGGAAGGGTTTACATTCTTGATTACAACGAAAGAAGAAAGGCGGACATGCTGCGCTGTTTTTCTCTCAGTTCGGGAGCCGAGCTCTGGAGAAGATGGTACTACGTTGATATCAAGCGGAACCATGGGTACTCGCGCACTATCCCTGCAGTATCGGAAAAATACCTCGTGACTGTAGGTCCGAGGTCGCATGTTATGTGTGTTAATCCTCTTACCGGCGATCTGTTCTGGACCATTGATATGGAAAAGGAGTTTGGAGTTCCGGGCAGTGCAAAGGGGAAAATAACACCAGATTTTTATTCCGGACAATGTCCGCTTATTGATAATGATGTTGCAGTACTTGCCCCGGGAGGGAAAGCGCTCATGATTGGCGTCAGATGCTCCGATGGGGAGATATTATGGAGAACTCCGAATCCTGATTCCCTGCGGATGTCTCACGGATCAATAATGCCAATGGTTATCCATGGCAGAAAAATGTATGTATACAATGCTGTCGGCGGAGTTGTAGGTATAGCTGCAGACGGCAGTGATGTTGGCAGGCTCCTGTGGAAAACAAAGGAATGGAGTCCTGCTACAACTGCTGCATCTCCCCTCTTACTTGGCAACAATGAGATTGCTGTCTTCGGTAGCTATGGAGCCGGTGGGGGAAAGATAAGGATCGATTCCAACGGAACTGATTTTACAGCAGTTCTTGTTGAATCCCACAAGCCTGTGGAAGGGGTCTCAAGCGACCAGCAGACTCCTATACTGGCCGGAGATTATGTATGGTCGGTAATGCCTGAAAATGCCGGTCCATTAAAGAAACAGCTGGTTTGCTACAACAGATCCGATCTGAGGAAACTTGTCTGGAGCAGCGGAAAAGACGTGAGGTACGGAAGAGGACTGGGACCATACATTATTAAGGATGACAAGATGCTGCTGCTTGATGATGATGCCAATTTGTATTTGTTCAGGCTTGAAGGACCACAGGCTATACTGATATCCCGACATGAGATCCTGAAGGGAATCGAGGCATGGGGACCTATGGCTGTTGTTGGGAACTACCTCATAATGAGAGATGCGAGAAACTTGCTTTGTCTTTACATAGGTAAAAATATAAATTAATGAATAAAAAATTCCTGGCCCTTTTTTCGTTGATAATAATCCTGGCTTTCATTGGATATATTATTTATGATGCTGCAAAAAACACAGGTGAAAGTGAAAAATCGACAACTGCTGCTGACACAACATATATCGATAGCTGGTCGGTGTTTAAAACATACACTTCAACTTTAGGAGAACTGACCTCCGTTGCTGCATCACCTGACGGAAAGATATATCTTGGAGGTAACTCTTTTTTACAGCTTCTTGGAAGTGACCTTACTCCTGTATGGAGCATTAANACTGATTTGAAAATTACTTCAATNGCATTGTCAGGGGATACAGTTTTTGCTTCAACGCCTGAGACAATACTGGTTTTTTCAACTGCAGGCAAGTTGATAACTGAATGGGGGCCTTATGAAACCAACAGTATTATTACTTCAGTTTCAACAGAGGGCAGTTTTGTGGCTTTTGCAGATGCAGGAAACAGATTAGTGTATATTCTTAGGAAAAACGGCGAGCTCCATTCAATGATTGGTCAATCAGAAGATAAATTTGTTATCCCCAGCCCTTATTTTGATGTGGCAATTTCAGACGGCCATTTATTTGCTGCAAATACGGGAAACAGAAGAGTCGAAACCTGGTCAACGGATGGGAAAAAACTATCGCAATTCGGAGAACCGGGTACTGCTCCAGGAACATTCTGCGGATGCTGTAACCCTGCACATTTTGCTCTGATCCCGCAGGGATTTGTGACTGCAGAAAAAGGGATAAACAGAATAAAGATACTCGACCATAATGGTAATTTCGTTGAATTTGTATCATCACATAATGAGTTTATTCCGTCGATCCCGGTCGATGTTGCCTCAGCTGACGGAAAAACGATATATGCAGCAAATAGTGTTAACAGTACACTTTATATATTCAAACGCAAATGATTACATTAACACGACCAGAGTTTTTGAAAACAGTTGCCAGGGGATTGCTTGTTGCACTTCTGGCCTTCCTGGCCATTTCTCTTGGCTCAAAAGCCGTTAAGGGAAATTCCTGCACCGAATGCCCTGGAAATGGAATCTGCAGTGGAGAGACTGACTGTAACAAGTTTTTAACCGGGAAAGATGAAAGAAGATAAGAATATATATCAGTCGCGAAGGGATTTTGTCCGGACAGCCGGAAAGATACTGGTAGCAGTCCCTATTATTGCGTTGCCGGTTGTATTGTCCAAAAAGGTCTCTGCCTCAGGAAATGTTTGGCAGATCGACCCGCATAAATGTACGCAGTGCGGGCAGTGCAAGACTAAATGTGTGCTGACCCCTTCGGCAGTGAAATGTACGCATAATTTCAGGATGTGTGGTTATTGCGATCTCTGCGGCGGCTATTTACGGCAGGGAACCAAAACAATAAGTACCGCAGCAGAAAACCAGTTATGCCCCACTGCTGCAATAACCAGGACTTTTGTAGAGGAACCATATTTTCAATACACTATAAATGAAGACCTTTGCGACGCATGCGGGAAATGTGTTATGGGTTGCAAAGATTTCGGAAATGGATCACTTTACCTGCAGATAAATCAAGATCTGTGCGTTAACTGTAATGAATGCTCTATTGCACGTAATTGCCCGTCGGATGCAATATCAAGAATCCCTGACAAAGTCCAGTATATCCCTAAAGAAAAGATTTGAAGACAAAAAACAAAAGACAAAAGGCAATCCTAATTGATCCCCTCCTGGGAGGTGTAAGGGGTGGGTTAATTAATATGAAAAATTAATACTTTGAAAAAGAAACTGCCATATATCCTGTTGTTCCTCATGCTCGCATGGCATGCGGTGCTTTTCGCACAGGACAGGTTTCCCCGACCGGAATTCGAATCTGGGTACGTGTATCCTGAACATCAGATGCCTCTGCAAAGGGCTCCTGCGTGGGAATATATCGATCTTGGTGTCCTGATCGGCGCATTATCACTTGCTTCCTGGCTTGCTTTAAAAAAACGGTCCCGCCAGGGATTGGTCTGGCTTTCAGCATTCTCTCTTGCTTATTTCGGTTTTTTCAGGGAAGGATGCGTCTGTTCAGTCGGGTCATTGCAGAATGTCTCACTCGCTTTATTTAATGATGGATATGCTATACCTCTGACAGTCCTTCTGTTTTTCATAATACCCCTGGTATTTGCCCTTGCATTCGGCAGGGTATTTTGTGCCGGTGTTTGTCCGCTGGGTGCCATCCAGGAACTTGTGGGTTTCAGGCCTGTTAAGCTTCCCAAAGCTGTTGAATCAATTATGATCTCAGTGCCTTTCATTTATCTGGGGATTTCTGTCATATCAGCGGCAACTGAGAGCCAGTTCCTGATCTGCAGGTATGATCCTTTTGTAGGAATATTCCGCCTCGATGCACCATATACGATGATAATATTCGGATCACTGCTTCTTGTTGCAGGGATATTCCTGAACAGGCCATACTGCAGGTATCTCTGTCCTTATGGTGTTATCCTTAATATTTTCTCACGATTTTCCCACAGGCATTTAACGATCACCCCAGCTGAATGCATCAATTGTCGCCTTTGCGAAGATGTTTGCCCGTATGACGCAATCCTCCCGTCTGATATTGTTCGACCTGTAACAGATCCCGGAAAAGAAAGAAAACGTTTCCTGATATCCATCCTGCTTATACCCTTATTTGTTGCTGGAGGTGCGATCCTGTTCAGGAACCTCTCGCCTGTCTTTGCAGGACTCAACAGTAACGTTCGCCTAGCCAGGGAAATTAGAGCAGAAAAGGAGAATGGCGTCGTGGCTGTATCCAAGGCAGCAATTGCTTTCAAGGAAGCAGGAAAAACTGAAAAGGAACTGTTTGAAGATGAAATAAAAATCCATGAACGGTACAGGAAGGGTTCCCTCTGGCTGGGGATCTTTCTCGGGACATCNTTCGGACTCAGTCTTGTTTCACTGTCCACACGAACCAGGAGGACCGACTATGTACCTCATAAGGGCAAATGCTACAGTTGCGGCAGATGCTTCCAGTATTGCCCGGTTCACTTAAATAATAAGTCTACTGATGATAAAATTTGACGAAAAGGATTTAAAGATATTGAGAGGGATCAGCACCGGCGCAGGTATTTTTGCTCTGATTGTAGCACTGACGATGCTCCTTAGCATTATCCAGCTGAAAACAATGGATCCGATTGATAATCCTGCTATTGTTTCAATAAAAGAGGAATTTGACAAAGATCCGGATAATACCGTCAAAGCTGAACAGGTAAGAGCACTCGACCTTATGGCAAGAAAAGCATATTTTACTTCCCGGCGTCAGGTAGAAACAGGATCCTACCTGCTGCTGGCCGGTGCGGTAATATTTGTCTTATGCCAGAGACTTATTGCGGGAAGTGAAAAAGCTATTCCTTCAATCCCAGGTCAGCGTCAGGATCAGGTTTCGGGCAAAGTTCGTTACACCAGGTATCTTGCAGGTTCGGTGATTGTACTCACGGTAGCCGCAATAATTTCGTCATTCATGCTAAGGAGTAATCTTCCTGATCTTTCAGGCAAAAGCACTTCGAAAGCTGCAAGAATTAAAGAAAGAAAGGAAAATAAGAAAAAAGACAGTACGGCAGCAGCCGATATTTATCAACCAGACGCAACTAATTACCCTTTTTTCCGGGGACAGGATGGTCGGGGGATTGCAGGGGGAAAAGGTTATCCGGTTGATTGGAACGGGGAGGAAGGAACTAATATTAAATGGAAGATCCAGGTTCCGAAAAACGGGAAAAGCTCCCCCGTCATCTGGGGCGACAAGCTCTTTATTACCGGATCCGATGGCGCAGCCTGCGAGGTTTATTGCATAAACAAAAAAACCGGAGAGATTAAATGGAGTGCATCAGCTTCAGGGATCTCAGGAGAACCATCAGCCCCTCCCGAAACTGACTTTGAAACCGGAATAGCAGCACCTACCGCCGCGACAGATGGTAAAACGGTTTGTGCTATTTTCGCCAACGGGAATCTTGTGTGTCTCGACATGGATGGTAACAGGAAATGGGCAAAGAACATAGGGATCCCGGCCAATGTCTATGGGTATTCCTGTTCACTGATCATGTATGAAGGAGCCTTGATCGTCAAGTTTGATTCAAATGAAAAAGTCTCTGCGATGGCCTTTGAAACCAGCTCGGGAGAGCTTAAATGGGAAACGATGAGAAGAGGTAGGGCAACTTGGGCTTCACCGGTCATCGCCACATTCAACGGGGAACCACAGGTCATTATAAATGGAAATCCTGAAGTTACAGCCTTCAATGCGGTTACAGGAAAAGAACTATGGACCATCGAGGTATTGACTGGTGACGTTGCACCATCGCTTGCAGTTAACAGCAAGTTGGTTTATGCAGTTACTGATTACGCCAGACTGGCTGCTGTGAAGCCCGGACCCGGTCCTTCGATAGTATGGGAAGACAATATGTTTACACCGGATGCCTCAAGTCCGGTAAGCACGGAGAACTACCTGTTTATTGCGACTGGAACAGGTGATGTGGCATGTTATGATGCTATGAAAGGTGATACTCTCTGGACAAAGTATTTTTCGGATCAGTTTTATGCTTCTCCGATAGTAGCCGATGAAAAAGTATGGTTGCTCGATCGCACCGGTGTTATGCATATCATAAATGCCGGACCTGAATATCAGCTTGTTGCAGAATCTCCCCTGGGTGAACCTTCTGACTGTACTCCTGCTTTTTCGGATAAGAATATATATATACGCACCAGAAACAGCCTATTTTGTATATCAGCAAATTGAAAGAGGACACAAATCATACTGAACCATGCAATTGTGATGGCGCATCACTCTCCGTCGAAGAGATAACTTTGGCTGTAGATGCAGTCGTGAAAGAGACAGGAACCGAAAAGGATAAAGTTATTCTGATCCTTCAGGAGGTCCAGAAAAGACTTAATTACCTTCCGTCTGAGGCTCTGAAGCATATTTGCAGGGTTACTGAGGTGACACCCGGTCAGATATCTGGAGTCTCAACTTTTTATTCCCAGTTCAGACACATTCCTGCCGGAAGACATACAATCAAAATATGCGCTGGAACAGCATGTCATGTAAAAGGATCACAGCTAATATCCGAAGCCTTTAAAAGGGACCTGAAGATCACTGATGAGAGAAACAGCTCGCCTGACAATCTTTTCTCAATCGAGGAAGTTGCATGCCTTGGATGCTGCACGCTTGCCCCTGTGGTACAGATTGACGGAAAAACCTATGGGCATGTGAAACCAACGCAGGTGAATGAAATCGTCAATGATTTCCTTCATACATCCGCAAAACAACAGGATCATGAAGGTCATAAAAGAGAAGACAAATTTGAGGCTGAAGTAAGGATCGGACTTGGATCATGCTGTGTTGCCGGAGGAAGCAGGGATATTCTGGGGAAGCTGATGGACATAAGGGAATACTATGATCTTAACGTAAAAGTCAAGCCCGTCGGCTGCGTTGGAGTCTGTAACCAGACCCCTCTGCTGGAAATAGTTTCACCACAGAACGGCAGTGCAAGATATACCAATGTCAGGAAAGACCAGGTTGAAGAGATTCTCCTTAAGCATATCAAGCCCAGGTCGCTCGATAAAAGATTCAGGTTCACATTAAACAACTTTGCTGATACATTCCTGTCGGATGATATGATTTACAGCCCTGTAAACCTTACGGCTAATGAAAGAGAAAACACGCTGAATGATTTTCAAAGGGCCCAGATTCGCATAGCCACACTGCACGGGGGCCTAATGACACCTGATTCCTATGATGAATATACACTTCTCGACGGATTCAGGGCTCTGAAAGCAGTCCTCCTTGCCAATAATTCTTCCGAAGTGGTGAAGATCATAATGGATAGTGGATTGAGGGGACGTGGCGGTGCAGGATTTCTGACGGGTAGGAAATGGGAGATATCTTCCGCATCGAAGAAAAAACCTAAATACGTGGTTTGCAATGGCGACGAGGGCGATCCCGGAGCTTTCATGGACAGGATGATCCTTGAATCATTCCCGTTCAGGGTAATCGAAGGTATGCTTATTGCCGGATTTGCATCCGGTGCAGACAGGGGCATATTCTACATAAGGGCGGAATATCCTCTCGCGGTTACAAGAGTAAGGAATGCCCTGAAAGTTTGCGTTGAGAAAGGAATAGTAGGCAAGAATATATTTGGTTCCGGGTTTTCGTTTGAAATTGACGTTTTCGAAGGTGCTGGCGCTTTTGTTTGCGGTGAAGAAACTGCTCTGATTGCTTCGCTTGAAGGAAAGCGGGGAACTCCTCATCTGAGACCGCCCTATCCTGCCGTGAAAGGATACAAAGACCAACCCACACTTGTCAATAATGTTGAAACCCTTGCCCTCGTTCCATGGATAATCAATACCGGTTCTGGTTCTTTTAATTCTATTGGAACTGAAAAAAGCAAAGGCACAAAGGTATTTGCATTGGCAGGGAAAGTGGCAAAAGGGGGGCTTATTGAAGTTTCTATGGGCAAGACCATCAGGGATATAGTTGAAAAAATAGGCTGCGGAGTAGCCGAAGGCAGATCTTTCAAAGCTGTTCAGATCGGAGGTCCTTCAGGNGGATGCATTCCCGAGAAACTGGCTGATACTCCGGTCGATTACGAAGAGCTTTCAAGGATGGGCGCTATGATGGGTTCAGGGGGAATGGTTGTTCTCGATAACACCGACTGCATGGTCGATATGGCAAAGTACTTCCTTGAATTCACACATAAACAGTCATGCGGGAAATGCACCTTTTGCCGGATAGGTACAAAACATATGCTCGAAATTTTAACAAGGCTGACTCAGGGAAAAGCCAACCTGAGTGAAATTGATGAGCTTGAGAAGCTTTGCATCGATGTTAAGGACGGAAGCCTCTGCGGGCTTGGAAAAACAGCTCCCAATCCGGTTATCACGGGGCTGAGGTATTTCAGGGAAGAGTATGAAGCCCATGCAAGGGGAATCTGTCCGTCAAAGAGATGCAGGGATTTAATAAAATACACAATTACAGATAAATGCACCGGTTGTACAAAGTGTTTTCAGGAGTGTCCTGTCAATGCAATACCTTTCAGGCCTTATGAGAAGCATGAGATAGACCAGTCTCTTTGCACGAAATGTGATAACTGCAGGCTGGTCTGCCCTGAGAACGCCGTTGAACTTGTGAATGCTAAAGATGAAGATAAGGATAGATAATATTGAAATTGAAGCGGAAAAGGATCAGACAATCCTTGAATCAGCCCGGAAAGCCGGGATTGATATCCCGACTCTTTGCCATAAAGACGGAGTAGAACATTATTCTTCCTGTATGGTATGCATGGTAAAGGATAAGGTTAAAAACAGCTTTATCCCATCATGCTCCGCGCTTGTTCAGGATGGAATGGAAATTGACACATCAGGTGAAGAGGTTATCCATATCAGAAAGAAAGCTATTTCACTTCTGCTTTCGGAACACAGAGCAGAATGTGAAGCTCAATGCAGGATAGTATGTCCTGCAGGATATAACATACCAGTGATGAACAGATTGCTTATTGCAGGAAAGTATGAAGAGACAGAAGAGCTCATCCGGGCGGAAATGAATGGAGGTGATCTGAAGTGTGTAAACTGCAAGGCTTTTTGTGAGAATGCCTGCCGCAGGAAGAAAATAGACACTCCTGTTTCGATAAGGAATATGAGAATATTCATAAGCAACAACCTGCCTGCTGCGGGAAAAGGTCAGGTCTCCCCTTATTATTCAGAGACTGACGTACGCAAAAGATTCTCATCACGCGTTGGACTTCTGGAGGATATCGAACAGAGGGAATGGCTTAAGGAGTGCAGTGAAAATATCACCAGGTACAGGGAAATAGCCGATTATAAATCGGCGTCTGAAGAAGCTGAAAGCTGCATGCACTGTGACTGCAGGGCTGCTGATAACTGCAAATTAAGGGATCTCGCTGAAAAGTTTGAACTGAAGGATCCAAAAGGAAAATTTGTGAACGCATCCATTGCAAAAAAGGTCAATCATAAAACCGGCCTGGTTTTTGAAAATGCAAAATGTATAAAATGCGGACTATGTGTCAGGGTTTGTGGAGACAGCAAGGAAGAAACATCACTATGTTTTATTAACAGGGGATTTATTTCCATTATCTCTGAACCTCTTACAGGGGAATTTGTTGATATTCCTGCTTCAGTGGCGGAAAAAAGCATTGATATCTGTCCCACAGGTGCACTTGGACATTTGAATTTTATTAAAGGTAAATGAGCAGATACATTGGATTAGTTTTAATACTGTTTTCAACTGTTTTGATGGGATACTCACAGTCTGCCGAACAGGAGTGGCCGGTTTTCAGGGGTAAGCCTGACCTGTCAGGATTTACCTCACTTGAGCTGCCCTCATCTCCTGCCCTGCTTTGGAGCCTGCCGACGGGCAACAGGACAAAATCCTCTCCGGTCGTAAGCGATGGTCTTATAATCTTTGGTAATGATAAAGGTTCAGTAATTGCAGCAGGAACCGATGGAAAAAAGAGGTGGCAGTATGAAGGAGGAACTACAACAGAGGCACCTCCCCTGATTTATGGCGACAGGATCATAATAGGTTTTTTTGACGGGACTCTTCATGCTATCGATAAAAAAACAGGCAAACTTTCATGGAAATATAAAACCGATAGTCAGATAGTAGGATCTGCAAATTCATGGTACACAGGAAAGAAGTCCGGAATAATTATTGGCAGTTATGATTATTTCCTTCATTCGGTTGATCCTCTGACAGGAAAGCTTCAGTGGAAGCTCGAGACAATGAATTATGTCAACGGCACACCTGCGGTATCTGATAACAATATCGTTTTCGGGGGATGCGATGGATTTATAAGAATAGCAGATACCTATACCGGCAGAGAGAAAGACACCATCGAGATCGGAGTTTATATTGCCTCCTCCCCTGCCCTTTCAGGTACTAAAGCATGTTTTGGAGATTATGACGGTAACTTTTATTGTGTTGATATTTTAACAGGTAAAATAGCATGGTGGGTACCGGCATCCGAAACATCACTATCTGTCACCGCAATACCGGCTGTAGGGAAAAATGTTGTAATTGTTGGCAATGAGAATAAGATTTTATACTGTTATGATCTCATAACAGGCAAGCTGAAATGGAAATTCAGGACAAACGGGAGAATAACCGGTTCAGCTGTTATTTCTCCCACCAAAGTTATATTTGGCAGTTATGACGGATACATTTATATGCTGAACCTGCAGGATGGGAAAAAATTGTGGAGTTTCAATGCGGGTGCTCCCATTAGCAGTTCCCCTGCTGTAACAAAGGACAGGTTTTATATCCTGACAGAAGACGGAAGATTGCTTGCTTTTGGAATCAAATAACTCCTCTGTGTCCCTCTGTGGTCCTCCGTGGAACTCTGTGTAAGCTTTAAGTATCACAGAGAAACACAGAGAAGTCACGGAGATCCACAGAGATTAAATATCGATAAATTGAAAATAGTATATCTTATTACAGGATCGGGCGGATCATTTTATTGCGCTAACTGTTATCGTGATATGCTCTACGTCAGAGCTATCCGTAAAGTTCCTGGCATTCAGGCAAGTGCAATTCCTCTCTATCTGCCTCCCGATAAAACCACAATCGGACAAAACGGTTTCGATAATCATGTATTCTTTGGGGCTATATCCATGTACCTCAGGGAAAAGGTGCGATTTCTGAAGAATATGCCTGCTGTCTTTGATAAATTCTTCGATTCTTCACTCTTCCTGAAGTTTGCTGCAAAACAGGCAGGAACAACCAGTGCAGAGGGATACGAGGAACTTACAATTAATATGATTGAAGGTGATAATGCTTTCAGGAAAACCGAAGTTGAAAGACTCATCAAATACCTTATGAAGGATGGCAAACCCGACATCATCCATCTTTCAAATGCACTTATCCTGGGCATTGCACGCCAGTTGAAAAAAAGGATTGACGTAAAAGTAGTCTGCTCGCTTCTTAATGAGGATGACTGGATCGATGATATGGCTGAACCATTCCGTTCAAGGGCATGGCAAATGATTGCCAGGGAGGCCGGCTATGTCGATATCTTTGTGACCCCCAGCAATTATTATAAGGAACTGTTTAAAAATAAAACGAAACTGAAGTGTGATAATGTCATGGTTGTTCCCCTTGGATTTGATCCCGAAAATGATACATTACCAAGACCTGAAAGAGAACCGTCAGCTATAGGATATTTCAGCCGGATAAATCAGCACAATGGTTTCGATAAGCTTGTCGATGCCTTTATCGAAATGAAAAAGAAAGATATGATTCCTGGACTGACGCTTAACGTGTGTGGAGGTTTTACAGGTGTCGATAAACCATTTCTCTCTCAGCAGATAAAAAAGATAAGGGAAGCAAAGCTTGAAAAGGCGGTAAAGATCTACCATGAATTTCTGGGAAACAAAAAAATGGAGTTCTTCAGAGATGTTGATATAATAAGTGTTCCTGTCCACAAATATGACGGCTATGGATTATATATTCTTGAAGCAAACAGTGCTGGCATCCCTGTCGTGCAGCCGGCAACAGGTGCTTTTCCAGAGATTATTGAAAGGACAGGTGGTGGTATTATATATTCCCCCGATACAGTCCCGGAACTTGTTTCAGGCCTTTATAAGCTGTTAAATGAAAAGAAATTGATATCCAGGCTTGGAGAAACAGGCAGGAAAATGGTGAGTCAGGAACTTTCTCTCGAAAGGATGTCGGCCGGACTTTCAGAAGTTTACAAAAAATCAATCAATGATGCTCCATGTAAATAATGTTACGAAATCATTTCATCAGAGAGGTACTGTTCTTAATGAGCTGAACCTCATTGTAAATGAAGGTGATACAGTTTCCATTTCCGGTCCATCCGGTTCAGGCAAAACAACTTTGCTGAATATCATCGGACTGCTTGACAAGCCCGACAGTGGAGAAGTCATTTTCAGAAGTATGTCGATCCTTGCTTTTGATCAGGAAGAATCGGCAATNTACAGGAACAGGAACATAGGCTTCGTTTTTCAGGATCATCTTTTGCTTCCTTATCTTACCATAAAGGAAAACATCCTGTTACCATTACTTGCCTCAAAAACAGAAGAACCTGAATACAGGCAGAAAGTCAACGAATCGATGAAAATCATGGAAATAACGGGCATTTCGGATCTGGCTGATAAGTATCCTTTTCAGATTTCAGGTGGCGAAGCACAAAGAGCCACTCTTGTAAGGGCTCTGGTAAACAAACCTTCTCTTTTACTGGCGGATGAACCGACCGGATCGCTTGACAAGAAGAATGCCGGAAATCTGGGCGCCCTTCTTTTACAGATGAACAGCGATTTCGGAATAACTCTGATACTGGCAACGCATTCACAGGAACTGGCTAATAAGATGAAGATCCAGTACACTCTTTCAGACGGTAAGCTGATTTCAGGGAACAAGTACTAAAAAAGCCCTGATGAAGCTGAATCTTTTCCATATAGTTAGGAGGTCAATTTCCTACAATTATAAAGGTGCTCTTTACCAGGTTGGTATTATAATATTGCTGACAGCTGTAATAACCGGCTCATTAATGACCGGTAAATCTGTCAGGATCAGCCTGAAACAAACCTCCTTTGAAAAGCTCGGGAACACCGGGATCATTATAAGCTCGGGGATCCGCTATTTTGATCCCTCACTCACTGGCCGGATGGCTTCTGAAACTGGTTTAAAATGTACAGGAGTTCTTGAGCTCGACGGTTATTGTCAGAATTTTGCCACGCAGGAGTATGCGCCACAGGTAAAAATTTTTGCGTTAGACGATAATTTTTTTTCGTTTCACGATAATAAAAACATCACAATTGAAAAGGGTGAAGTCGCAGTAAACGAAAGACTCGCATCTTACCTTCACCTTAAAGAAGGGGATGAACTGATAATCCGTTTCAATCCGATAACCGATATACCTGCTGATGCACCTTTTTCTCCCCGAGATGACCCGACAGCATCACTTGTGCTTAAGATCGGCATCATTCTTAATCCGGACAATACCGGAAATTTCTCACTGGGGATAAGCCAGATAATTCCGCTGAATTTATTTATAAACCGTTCGGACCTTACTGACGCCAATGGGGAAATCCCTAGAATCAACAGGCTGTTGTTCGAGAACCAGAACGGAATTTCCGTGCCGGGTATTTACAAAGCTCTGCATGAAGTGATGAAACCGGAAGATACAGGTCTCTTACTTAGGATGATACCTGAAACAGACGAGCATGAACTGATATCTGACAGGATATTTATCGATCAGACGCAGGTTGATGAAATTAAGAAAATATCAATACCTTCTTTCCCGGTCATAACTTACCTCGCCAATAGTATAAGGAACGGAAATAAATCTGCACCATATTCGTTTATTTCGGCTCTTGATCCTTCATTATATAATGGTGTTCCTGAAGGCAATGGGATTGTAATAAACAGTTGGCTGGCCGAAGATCTAAGTGCCAATAAAGGAGATACGCTTGAAGTCAAATGGTATTCCCCTGATCATTTGAATCATCTCACGGAAGAAAAGATGGATTTTATTGTAAGCCAGGTTGTTGAAATGAAGGGCATCTGGTCCGATTCTTTATTGATGCCTGAATTTCCCGGGATCGCCGGAAGTGAATCATGCACCGACTGGGATGCTGGAGTGGAGATCAATATGGACCTTATCCGCAAGAAAGACGAGGATTACTGGAACAAATTCGGCGGTACACCCAAAGCATTCATAAACTACGAAAAAGGGAAGGAATTATGGGCAAGTAATTTTGGTCCTGCCACATCGATACGCTTTAATAAAGATATCTCTGAAAATGAGATCACTGAAAAACTAAGAGGTTCAATCGATCCATATAAATCCGGATTTACAATCGCTGATCTTCCTCAGGAGTCGGTCAAAGCAGCAAAAGAAAGCGTAGATTTCAGTACTTTGTTTCTGAGTCTTGGATTTTTCATTATTCTGTCAGCCATTATTTTGCTTATCCTTGTTGTTTCAACTTTATACGAATCAAAGAAGTATGAGGTTAATGCATTTTTTTCAATTGGATTTGCAAACCGTGAGATTGAAAAGCTCCTTTTTATTGAATCAGGCATAACCGCTGTTGCAGGAGCTTTTCTTGGAGCATTCGCAGGTGGACTTTTCAACCTAATTATAATAAAAGCTTTGAATTCAGTCTGGCAGGGTGCTGTTCAGACTAATACTATTACTTCCAGTTTTGATCCGCTCTCTCTGGTAATAGGATTTGCAGTTACAGTCATTCTCATTCTCATAATCCTAAAGATAAAATCATCAAGGTTCCTGAAACATATCAGCAGGCCTGAAACCGGCAGAACTAACAAACCTTCAGGAGGTAAGAACTTATTGATCACTGTTATTTTATTAACAATAACAATTCTGTTAATAGCTTTATCATTAGTACGTGAAAGTTATTCTACATCACTCTCCTATTCGGCCGGAGTAACGGTATTTGCTACTCTGATACTGATGATACGCCAGTATTACCTTGGAAAACAAAAGACAGGGATTTACAGTTTCAGGGAAAAAAGTCAGATCTCAGATTCCTATTTTTCCTTTCATCCTTCATATGCTATTGCTCCAGTTCTTTTCCTTGCGGCAGGCCTCTTCGCAGTAATAATCACAGGTGTTAACAGAATGAATCTCAGCGACAATATGCTGAAACCTACCGGTGGGACAGGCGGATTCCTTTTGTGGGGCGAATCATCGGTCCCCGTAAGAGGCAGTCTGACAGAGGAAGCAGGCAAAAAAGAATACGGACTAGATGAGCCTGAGTTAGAGGGGCTTTCGCTGGTGCAGGCAAGGAAAACCTCCGGCAACGATGCCAGCTGTCTGAATCTGAATTACATTGCCTCTCCCCCGCTTCTTGGAATTGATCCGTCGGAATTTATCAGAAAAGGTTCATTTTCATTTGCCGTAATAATGAAAGGAATTAAAGAAGCAAATCCGTGGCTGTCACTTGATTCTGCTCCTGCGAATGGCACTATTTATGGAATCGCTGACCAGACTGTGCTCCAGTACGGACTTAAAATGAAGGCAGGGGATACGCTAAAAATAAGGACTGAAAGCGGACAGGTACTTAATGTGATAATTTCTGCAGGATTAAAATCCTCTGTATTCCAGGGATATGTAATTATTGGAAGTGAAAATTTTAGCAGGTTCTTTCCTTCAGTTTCGGGAAATCAGATTTTTCTGGCTGAGGGAAAACCTGAAATGGCAGAATTTTATAAAAACACTCTTACCGAACGGTTATCAGAATATGGTGCTCATTTTGAACCTGCAGGTGAAAGACTTGCCTCATTTTTTGTTGTCACGAATACCTATTTGTCTGTGTTCACGATTCTGGGAGGTATCGGAATGATTCTGGGAGTGGCAGGATTAGGACTTATCCTCGTTCGTAATTTTAACCAGAGAAAGAGGGATTTTGGGTTAATGCTGGCGGAGGGTTTTAGCATAAAAAGCATCAGGAAAATTATCTTTAAGGAACATACAAGGATACTGCTGGCGGGTGTCTTTACAGGTTTAGTTTCAGCCCTGGTGGCAACCGGACCTTCAATAATGAATAATACTGAACTCCCTTGGAAAACTGTAGCTGTCATGATCCTATTGGTTCTGATAACCGGATTTATAGCCCTTGCAGTTTCAGTAAAATCAATCAACAATGATACTCTGATAAACAGAATAAGGAAAGAGTAGATTCTACTTTTTACCGACTGCAAAAAGGCTGTGCTGAGTTCTGAAATAGATCATTCCATCAGTTATTGCAGGGGCTGTCATGCAGATATCTTTCAACGGTATTTCTGCCAGCAAACTAAAAGTGCTGCCATCCCTGATAATATAAACTGTTCCCTCTTCATCAACGATAAAGATCCTTCCATCTGATGCCACAGGTGACGCAATGAAACTCCTTGTGCTTCCCAGTTTTGCGTTATAGACTTCCTTCCCTGTCAAGGGATCGAGGCAATTAATTGTACCATTCCAGTTGACATTATAAAGAAGATTTCTGTAAAGGAGCATTGTATGCATGTAAGAACCGCTCCTGGGTAAGCTCCATTGAACACCTGCATTGGAAGTCTCATCAGCTTTGAGTGTAATATCGCCGGTTGCGCTTGTTTTTACAGCAATTATTGGTGAACTTCTGCCATGCGCACTATTGAAATAGATCAGGTTATTTCCGACAATGGGTGTGGGGATCTGTATATCTCCACCTCCCGACATCTTCCAGACCTCTTTCCCGGTTTCAAAGTCGTATCCTCCCCTGTGTTTAAATCCATTAACTGCCACGTAAGTCTTGCCATTATTTGTATAAATGTTGGGTGTACACCATCCCGGGTATTCATCTCTTTCCGATTTCCAGAGCTCTTTACCTGTTTTCACATCATAAGCAGCAACGAACGATTTTTCGAGTACATCGCACTGAATTATTACAACCCCTTTGTGTATAATAGGAGAACTGGCGAATTCCCATTCAGCTTTTTTCATTACAAAGAAAGCTGATCTTAGAATCCCGAAATTCTTCTCCCATAAAAGTTTCCCATTGATGTCATAACAATAGAGGCCTTCTGATCCAAAGAAAGCCACAACATGCTCTCCGTCGGTTGCAATCGATGTATTCGCGTGTGTAGATTTCGGATGCCGCTTGACCTTCGGGACTCCCTTGCAGGATGTTCTTTCCCAGATTGTGTGGCCATTGATTTTGTTGATGCAAATGACTTTCCATTCGTGTACCGATGAATCATTTACCGGTGTTACATCGCCATATAAGCCTGGCTTAAAGCCTGCTTTATCTGATTCACTTACGGCAGTAGTTATGAACAGTTTGTTGCCCCAGATCACAGGACTGGAGATGCCCATTCCGGGAATATTGACCTTCCATCTTATATTTTCCATTTTCGCAAAATCAAATGTTTCAGGAAGATTCGCATTGTCCAATACTCCGGAAGCCATATAGCCGCGGTAAGAAGGCCACTGACGTTCAGGCATGATCTGACTTATCAGAGTGGATGAAGAGAAAATAACACCCGTAACAAGTGAAACAAGAATAAATTTAATATTCATTTCTTAAGATTTAATTCCTTATCAAAGGAATAAAAATAAGAAAACAGATCTTATTTTCAATCTTTATCCCTGATATCAGAAATTAAAATTGTAGTTGATCGAGATGATATTCATTTCCCTGGTTTTGGGATAAAGATCCCGTTCGAAGATATATTCCAGTTCGACAGAGTGTTTTTTAGCAATATTATATTCAAAGCCGGCCGAAAATCTTTCCTTATCAATTTTCATCTTTTCATCATTAAAGACAGGGTAGAACAATTCAGCATAAACATACGGGTTAACCGGGAAAGAGGGGATATCATATTTAACCTTCGGCTTTATCCTTAGATGTTCCTGGGGTTCCTTGTCATTCTCATCCTTATAGTAGGTCTTGTATCGTTGTTCAAACCTTAACCTTGCAGTTATATCAAAATCGCCAAGCGGAAGATGCCCCTTAAGGTCCGCAAACCATTTGTGGCGTGGATAAAATTCATTTTCTTTTTCCTGAAACTCTGTGAACCTGTAGGAAGCTGCTGCAGAGAGATATTTATTTAATTTGTAGCTCAGCCCAATATCAAAGAATGCTTCTTCAATTTTCGAGGCATTGTCGTATGTTCTGACATTTAGATCAAAATCAAGTTTAAGTTTTTTAATAAGATTAAAGTCAGTAGTTACGCTGTACCATATCCCAAAATCTTTTTCCTGGGAGTTGGAGATTTGAACGGTACACAGCAGCAAGAGTGTCCATAATACTCTTCTAATCATCGTCATCATCATTATTTAGGGTTCGATCGGAGTCCTGTCCCCGGCTTATTTTATCAGAGTAATAATATATAGTAAGGTCACAAATATCCCTGAGAAAATTGATCTTGCCAACCTCGATCCTGTTTATCTTTTTGATTCCTGTCCTTTCCTGGAGATCTTTCAGCAGCTCCTCATAATTCTCCTCTTTAATGAGATTTATCTTCTCGTATATGATAAGCTTGGAACATTCATTTTTCAACAGCCAAACCTTTTCGAGTCCGTAAGTAATAAAGAGTATAACAAAATTCGTGAAAAGCAGATCAACAACACTGGTCTCGGTGTTTGTAAGAGCATTAATAACGGAAACCCCTATGATTAGGAAGAGATATGTCATTTCCTTAATTGGAAGGGCATCGGTACGGTAACGGATTATTCCGAAAATAGCAAACATACCAAGAGCAAATCCTATNTGGAGTTTTACACTTTCGAGAAGAAAGCACAGAAGGAAAACGATGCTTGATATCAGTATATACGTAAAAAGATAATCCTTTCTCTTTGTAGAGGAATAGTACAGCCATCTTACAAGTAACATAATTACAGCGAAATTCAGTATAAACCGCAAGACAAACTCGATAAAACCCGGAAGATCAATTATATCTACCCCGGCAATATTTACGGTTTCAGGCACTAAGAGATCCATTGTATTCATTTTCAATCCTGTTTAATAATAATAGTTTTGGCTTAAGAATGTTTTTCAAAGGCAGATCGTAAAGCAACGCATTTCCGATACAATATTTACTGAAACCTGTCGGGTACGCTGACAACTGTTTGATCATCCTCGAAAAGTGAGAACGGGCACCAAATCCTTCGCTTTTAAGTTCAACAACTGCAATTAAAGGCAGGTCAGCGGTTTGTCCTTCAGGTGTGCTGTAAGAAAGATCCAGGTCGATGGTAACACGCTCTGGGATATCAAAACCGACCAGAGTTATTCTTTTGAAACTGTTTGTAAGTACTGGTTTCAAAACCTCAGATTTGACTGGTACATGCTTATTAATAAACTCAATAGCATCTTCATCCAAGCAGCTTTCCGAAAATAANTTCTCAATCCGCCATTTGACAGTCCTGTTCTTTTTTGTTTTCTTTTTAATCTCAAGAAATGTAATTCCTGTGGAATTGTAACTTCTGAATCTGACTTTAATCCGTCCTGTTCTCCCCGTAACATGCTGATTGAAAAAAGCGAAATCCGGAGTATCCAGATAAAGAGTAGTATATGATGAGATCCTGCAATTGTTAATTTCAAGAACCCGGTACCTTGTCTGCATCATATTCAATAAATCAGGTATCCGGTTGGCAGGCAGGACATATTTGGTATCAAATCTATCCATCAGTTTGACGTTATCCATTTCTTCAAGCCTGATGGAATTAAAAGAATCCAGGATATTTATTACTTCAGAAATCATTGTTAATTAAAATGTTGTATACTGGTAAGTTTTTTTTGACTTTAATTTTTTATTTGGATCGTACACATACTTTTCAGTTCTCAACCCGTTTTCATATTTATATTCAGATGTTTCTTTTATTCTGCCGGACGGTTCATACTCTTCCTCCTTAATCTTGTTGTTATCAGAATCATATTGATATTTAAAATGTTTTGTGATTTTTCCCTGTTTATATGTAATATCTTCAATAAGATTACCCCGCTCATCAAAATATTGTTCAGTATCTTTATATTTCCGTGAAACAAGCATATCGTACTTTTCCTGATAGACAATTATGCTTTTAATTTTTTTGTCTTTCGAGTCATTCTGTGCGATCACTGTTGACGTAAGACTAATTGCCATTATTATGAGTAAAACACCTTTAACTGTTTTCATTTTTTTTAGTATTAGGTCTTTTGGTTTCCGGATAGCCAATCCAGGCCGCCAAAACTATTTACACTTTTTGCTGTTTTTACTATAACTTCTTAACAATCCTGTAATTAATACGAACAACGTTAAACCTTCCTACTAAATTGCTCAAAACATGTTTCTCTCTTCTACCATAACTACAGGAAGACCTTTCTGATCCCCACTCACCCTTTGATTTTTTTGAAAAGTTAATGAAGAACAAGGCTAATATAAAATATACCAACCTGCTTTGAGAATTAAGCCTGGTACTCCGTCAATCCAAGATTCAGTTCAGGAATTCTGTCACTTACCGATTTGAAAATGACCAGTGCTGCTCCCAGGGCTGTGGCATTATTAATAACAGATGTGAATACCTTTTTGTTTGGGAATGATTTTGTCAGCAACTTGATGAATATTTTATTTTTGCCGAAGCCTCCCGTTATGTATATGTTTTCTATATCATCATTTTCAGGCAGAATCAGTTTTATTGCTTCAATTGTTAGATCACATAACTCACTCATCAGTTGATGATAACCTTCATCAAACGATTTAAAATCAAACAGGTCAATCCTTTCTTTAAACTCCCTGGAACCGGGTCCGCTGTTAAAAAAAGCTCTCCTGTCACCGCTATACCGTATTTTTAGCATATTAAGCAGTTCCTGGTCATATTGCACATTCCTATGGAAATCCTCCGTCGTCCTGAAATGCTCATTTAACTTATGAACTCCCCTATCATGCATATTCCCGAGAAACAGTCGGGATGATTTCACCGGATGCCTTTCAACACTCATATAGCACAGACAATCCCTGTCGAGCTGTTCGACTGAGAGTTTTTCAGGATTGAAAGGATTCATATTTATGCACCAGGTGCCGGTTGAAACAAGAAGGAATTTACCCCTGTTTCCTGTAAAATAAGGAGCCAGAGAAGCCGAACTGTCATGAATTCCAATTCCTGCCTTTAGCCTTTTTCCCTCAATTTCTACTTCAGTAATTGTCTCAACGGGAACGGGCTGAGGCAGATCCAATCCCTTATCACTGACCCACGAGTGATATTTCATGTTGTCAAAATCCCACAGACCTGTATGACAGCCTATTGAGGTGTGTTCAGAGCAGATCTTCCCGGTTATCAGGTAAGAAATATACTGCGGGAAATGGAGAATATACCGGACTTTTGAGAAAACCTCAGGTTTGACCGACTTAAGCCATAATATCTGAATTCCGGAATTCAGCATACCAAGCGCTGGTGAGGCTGTTCTCCGGCAAAACTCATCCTGCC
>WSSedA1B2DRAFT_1000016_pt1 | contig 27208 bp, 26 predicted proteins | sample WetSurSiteA1Bulk_FD_9465 | JGI IMG/M metagenome (IMG submission 9465) | reverse complement strand
GAGTTCCGTGAAGAAATACCGGGCATTGTCGAAAATCTTGTTCTATCGTGTAACATTGAGGATTGTTTCGATCATGTAGATCTGGAACCCATGCCCTCCAAAGCAGCAGTCATAGATATTATTTATATGGCCTGCCGCATTCTGTACCCTGGTTACTTTACAAACATACGCATCGACAAAGTGAACCTGATTTATTACTTTGGACAGGAAGTTACAGCGTTTTTTGAGGCGTTGTCCGAACAGATAACCCTCTCCATAAGGCATGAATGCCGTCGTCATAATATGGCCTGTGTAAACTGCGAGGAGCGCGGACAGGAAATTGCAATTAAGTTTATGAATGAACTTCCCCGGTTGAGAAAACTTCTTGCTAAAGATATTCGTGCCGCCTTTGAGGGTGATCCTGCAGCAAAGAGTTATGATGAGATCATCTTCAGTTATCCCGGTCTTTTTGCCATTACTGTTTACCGTATAGCTCATCAGCTCCACGAACAGGGCGTATCATTAATACCGAGGATCATGTCAGAATACGCGCACAGCTTAACCGGGATCGATATACACCCCGGGGCTCATATCGGCGAGAGCTTTTTCATAGATCATGGGACCGGGATAGTGATCGGAGAAACAACAGACATCGGCAAACGTGTGAGGATCTATCAGGGAGTTACTCTTGGGGCCTTATCCCTGCCAAAAGATGCAGTTGAACAGCTCAGGAGCGAAAAACGTCATCCAACCATCGAAGATGACGTGGTGATCTATTCAGGGGTTACCATTTTAGGCGGCGAAACCCTGATAGGCGCCAGATCAGTAATCGGAGGAAATGTATGGATTACAGCATCAGTGCCTCCGGACACCAAAGTGTTTATGAAAAAACCAGAACTTGTTTTTAAATAAATATGGCTCAGATTTACCATGATATTACGGGGACAATAGGCGCTACGCCTTTAGTAAGGCTGAACCGGATAGCAAACGGACTTCATGCGACAATTCTGGCTAAACTTGAATTCAGGAATCCTTTGGGAAGTGTAAAAGACCGTATCGGCCTTTCCATGATAAAGGCAGCAGAAGAACAGGGATTTATTAAAAGCGATACTATGATAGTAGAGCCGACGAGCGGGAATACGGGGATTGCCCTTGCCTTTGTATGCGCGACCAGAAAATACCGGCTGACTCTGACCATGCCTGAAACGATGAGTATCGAAAGAAGAAAACTCCTCAGGCACCTTGGGGCGGACATAGTACTGACACCGGGGAATGAAGGCATGAAAGGGGCTATAAACAAGGCCAGAGAAATACTCTCAGAGAACCCAAAGGCCTTTATGCCTGATCAATTCAGCAACCCTGCAAATCCTGAGATCCACCGCAGGACAACTGCGGAAGAGATCTGGAGTGATACCGATGGAAGTGTTGATATATTTGTTTCAGGAGTTGGAACCGGCGGCACTATCACCGGAGTTGCAGAAGTAATAAAACAGCGAAAGCCATCCTTTAAGGCAGTTGCCGTCGAACCTGCAGATTCAGCGGTACTGTCCGGCGGAAAACCCGGTGCCCATAAGATCCAGGGGATCGGCGCAGGCTTCATTCCCAAAGTGCTTAACACCGACATAATTGATGAGGTCATTACTGTTATAAACAATGCTGCCTTTGAAACAGCCAGAGCTCTCGCGAAAACTGAAGGTATCTTATGTGGGATCTCTTCAGGCGCAGCTGTCTGGGCTGCAATTGAAACAGCCGGACGTCCTGAAAATACGGGGAAACAGATCGTTGTAATTTTACCAAGCACCGGCGAGCGTTATTTGAGCACGGATTTGTTTAAAGACTAATAGAAAAACATCAGCGTTAATCCACCGTTCAAATCAATTCCATAGGGTTTTGCTGTGTAAGGTGGAAGGAACTGATAAACAGGTGCAACTTCAAACCCTAATGAAAAGTCTTTATTCGAATAAATCTCAAAACCAAAAGGGATGCGAAGGGCTGCACATGCATCATATTCTTTATCGTCTTTAGGATTTCCATCAAAGAATATGGCTATTCCTGCGCCGATATATGACAATAAAGGAATCTGTTTTACAGGGGTGCGCCACGCATAATCTACTGACAAAAATGGAGTATCATACCGGGTAGTATCGTGCCAGAATTTCCACGCCCACACTCCGCCATGTATATTCAGGAAATTCTCTTCACTGACAGGGATTGTTAAAGATAGTGCAATCGGATCACCGAGAATCAGCCCGATTGATCTTTTGTTTTCTGTTCCTGCATAAGACGCTCCCGAAAGCAAAAGAATAAATATAGTCGATATCAACAACAGGACATGCTTTGCACGTTTCATTCTTTATTTTTCAACCTTACGATACCCCACTCCATCAGGGTCGATAATAATTAACCAGTCATTATCTAAAGATTTTGAAGAATAGGCCCTATTCCTGATTAAGCCACTTCTTGAGCGTACTTATATCTTTTTCACTCAATCCCAGGGTGGGCATTTTTTCTTCTCCGGATATCTGTGACATAACCTTCCACATCTCGGTTCTTATAATTCCATAGGAATCAGCAAAGCTCTGAAAATTCTCCTCCATCTGGGGCATCACAACCATCATATCCTGTGATGATTCATCGAACTTATCCATTCTTGCATAGGAAACCGCCCGGGCAAACTTTGCCATTGCATAATCAGTCTTCAGTTTCAAAGCCTGCGTAAAATCTGAAACCGCATTCTCAAATTCTTCCTTCATCATGTACGCCATTCCGCGAAAGAAATACGCCCTTGCACTTTTATTATTGGCGCTGACCGCCTTGCTGAAGTCCTCGAGCGCCATATCAACTTCCTTTATTTTTACATAAGCAACTCCACGGCTTAAATGGGCGATATAGGTATCTGCTCCGGCCTCTATAGCTTTTGTAAAAGCCTCTATGCTCTCTTTTTCTTTGCCCTCAACGAACAGCAATTGTGCTTCTTTCATAAGTTGCTGGGTATCCAAGGTGAACCTCCTTTAAAATATCTGTTATAACTATATCTGCTTTTCATTTATTGTTTTGCATCATCAGTTGCATTCTTTAGTGATGAGTCTTTGGCGGCCCGTAATCCCTCTTTTATCACAAGGATGAAAACAACTGTGAACCCGATAAGAATGCCCAGAAAGTTTATCAGCTTGAGTGATGCAAGAACGACAAGAATAAGGGCAATCATAAAAAACCTGAAGATACTGAGGAAGATAACTTTACCGCTTGGTCTGGCTAATGTGGCAAAATCCTTTAACCCCCATGCAAGGCCTTTAATGTTAGCAAGTCCGAGCGCACCTCCAACGAGTATGCTTAAAGGGAGTTTTTTCCATTCATACAATGCTGAAACAGCTGCAAGACAAATGAGGATGATTGTTCCCTGTCTATGAATTCTCTTTACCAGATCCATTGTCCGATTTCTTTGCCATCCTCACGAGGTCTCTAAACCCTGCAATAATACCAAAAAACAAAAAGATGATTGTAAACCAGGGCTTGGTGTTCCAGCCAAACCATCTATTCATTAAATAATCAATTCCATACCCCATCGCAAGACCGATAAAAGTAGAGATAACAAGATTCAGTCCTACGGTGCTTGCATCAAGGAGCTGTCTGAACAAGGATTTCTCTGCCATATTTTCCCCTCAGGTATCTAAATTTTAGCACAGATCAATCAGAACTTTTTTGATTTGATAGATGGCAGATGGTTATCTTATTTCTACCAATGATTCGTATGCTGCTTTTACAGTCTTTTCTATATCCTTTTCAGTATGTGCAAGGGATATGAACCCGGCCTCAAACTGTGAGGGAGCTATATATACCCCCTTTTTTATAATGGCTGAAAAGAATCTGGAGAATCTTGTAGTATCAGATGTCTTCGCTGTTTTATAGTCAATTACATCGGTATTTGTAAAATACGTGCAGAACATTGTGCCTGCCCTGTAAAACCTTGTCTTAACTCCTGCTTTTCTTGCAGCATCTGCAAGTCCTTCCTCTAACAGGGCTCCGGTACTTTCGAGTTTATTGTATGTGTTTTCTTTTGAGAGTATCCTGAGCGTCTCAATGCCTGCTGTCATCGCAAGCGGATTGCCTGATAAAGTTCCGGCCTGATATACCGGCCCTTCCGGTGATACCATTGACATAATCTCCTTTTTCCCTCCATACGCACCAACCGGCAATCCACCGCCTATGACCTTCCCCAGGCAGGTCATATCAGGAGCAATTCCGTAGTATGCCTGTGCACCGCCAAAGGCTACCCTGAATCCTGTCATCACCTCATCAAATATGAGAACGATGCCAAATTTTTTTGTCAGCTTTCTCAGCGACTCCAGAAATCCCTGCTTGGGCAGGACACATCCTATATTCCCTACAACCGGTTCGATTATTACACATGCGACAGACTTCCATTCGTTTTTTATGACCGAATCTAATGCAGCCATATCATTGAACGGCAGTGTTATGGTATTTTTTGCATAAGACTTTGGCACACCCGGACTATCCGGAACTCCAAAGGTTGTAGCTCCTGAACCAGCCTTAACAAGCAGTCCGTCGGCATGGCCGTGATAACATCCCTCAAATTTGATGATCTTGTCCCTGCCTGTAAAACCTCGCGCAACCCTTATAGCGCTCATTGTTGCCTCTGTGCCTGAGTTCACCATCCTGACCTTATCCATTGATGGGTAGACTTTAAGAACTAATTCTGCAAGTTCGATCTCAAGAGCTGTAGGTGCGCCGTAGCTTGTGCCTTTTTCAGCAGCCTTCTTAAGGGCATTCACAACTTTCGGATGAGAATGACCAAGAATCAGGGGACCCCACGAGAGGACATAGTCTATATATGCGTTTCCGTCAACATCATAAATCTTTGAGCCTTTACCCCTATCGATAAATATCGGATTCCCGCCAACTGCCCTGAACGCACGGACAGGACTGTTAACCCCTCCAGGGATGAGTTCACATGCTCTTTTATACAACCTGTGTGATTTTTTCCATTCCATAACAATATGTTATAACTTTTTACTTTATCATAATAATTTTTATGTGTCAAAAAGAATGTCTCTTATGCTATAAAAATAGAATTATATTTCAGGAGGATTACATGAAAAAATTTGCTGTACTCACATTAATCGTCTCTTTTCTTTTTGCATTTCTTGCATGTGCAAAAAAGGAAGATCAGAAAGGGGCATATCTTGCAACGGTTGGAAACTCAAAAATAACACAGGCTGACCTTGAAAGAGAGATAAAAAGCCTTCCAGAGTTTGCACAGAAACTTTTTGAGGGAAGCGCCGGAAAAGAAAAGTTTCTTGATGAGCTGATCAAGAAAGAGTTGCTCTATCAGGAGGCCTTAAAAAAAGGTCTTGATAAAAATCCGGACTATCAGAAAAAGGTCGAGGACTTCAGGAAACTGACACTGATCGGCCAGTTGCTTGAAAAGGAGATAGAGGCCAAGTCAAAGGTTACTGATCAGGATGTAAAGGATTACTACGAAAAACATAAGGACGAGCTTACTTCTGTCAGCCAGATCAGGGCCAGTCATATACTGGTAAAAACAGAAGACGAGGCAAATAAGATATTAGAGAGAATTAAGAAAGGCGAAGACTTTGGATCTCTTGCAAAGAAATTCTCGATTGACACCGGATCTGCAAAAAATGGCGGAGACCTTGGATTTTTCTCATCAGGTCAGATGGTGCCGGAGTTTGAGACAGCAGCAATCAAACTGAAAAAAGGAGAAATCAGCAAACCTGTCAAGACAAAATTCGGCTACCACATTATTAAGGTTGCTGACAAGAAAATGGGACAACCACTTGAATTCGAAAAAATCAAAAACGCCATCTCCCAGCGAATTGCTGCTGAAAAACAGAAAGAGTTCTTTGATTCTTATATTGAAAATCTGAAGAAAACCTATAAAGTTGAGATAAATAAGGACGCAGTCTCCAAGCTTTCCGCCGGCGAAGAAAAAAAGGAAAAACCTGAGCAAACAGGAGAACCAAAAGCAGCGCCGGAACAGGGATCAAAAGATAAAAAGAATTAAGTTAATAGTTTTTTAAAATCTACCCCCGCCCCTCTTTATCAAAAGAGGGGCGTTCTTTTTCCTGGATTGACTCAGCCTCCGGCCGATGATATGCTTTTTTCATGGAGAAGTTTAAAATTCTTGATATATCGGGTGATGTCGGATTAAGAGCTTTCGGAAAAAGCAAAAATGAGGTCTTTATTAATGCTGCAATCGGCATGTACAGCTTCATTACAAACCTTACCTCAATAAAAGAAAAAAAAACCATGTCTGTATCAGTCGAGAGTGATTCTTTTGATGGACTGCTTGTTTCATGGCTGAATGAGCTGATTTTCCATTTTGACGCCTACGGTTTCATCGGCAAAAAAATCGATATCAAAGAGTTCTCGGAAAAACAAATTTCGGCAACCGTGACCGGTGAGGAATTTGATGCAGGACGTCACGAAGGGAAACTGCTCATTAAGGCAGCCACCTATCANAAGCTTAGAATAGAAAAGATAGATGATTTATGGGAGATTGATGTAATATTTGATATATGACATTAGAAAATCTAAGAAGGATTGATGAAACAAAGATAGAGATTCCGATTGATTACAAAAAGGGAATGAGGGTTAAAGGGATTATATATGTTGATGAAACCCTCCAAAAGGACCTCGAAGACCAGTCAATAGATCAGGTTGCAAATGTGGCAACTTTACCAGGGATTGTCGGATCATCAATGGCTATGCCGGATGTGCATACCGGATATGGATTTGCAATCGGTGGAGTTGCTGCCTTTGATTTAAAAGACGGTATTGTATCGCCAGGTGGGGTTGGTTACGATATAAACTGCGGTGTCCGCTTACTGAGAAGCAGTCTCCTGAGAGAAGATGTCCTGACAAAGATGAAAGACCTTATCAGCATTCTCTATAATGAAATTCCCTCTGGTGTTGGATCAAAGGGGAGGGTACGTCTTGGTCCTGATGACGAAAAAAAGATATTGCTGAAAGGTGCACGCTGGGCTGTTGAACAGGGGTTCGGGGACGCTTCTGACCTCGAAAAAATCGAGTCGGGTGGTTGTATCGATGGGGCAGACCCTTCACTGATCAGCAAAAAGGCATATGAGCGGGGCAGGGCCCAGCAGGGTACCCTTGGCTCAGGCAACCACTTCCTTGAAGTCCAGTATATCGATGAAATCTATGACGAAAAGGCTGCAAACAGCCTCGGATTTTTTTTAGGCCAGGTTACTGTGATGATACATACAGGCTCACGTGGTTTTGGGCATCAGGTCTGCACTGATTTCCTTGAAGTAATGGAAAAGGCAGCTGCTAAATACAAGATAGAACTGTCTGATAAAGAGCTCGCATGTGCACCGTTCAGCAGTCCTGAGGCAAGGGATTACCTTGCTGCAATGAGGGCCGCTGCAAATTATGCATGGGCAAACAGGCAGTGCATAATGCATTGGACAAGAGAGGCTTTCTTTAAGGTATTTTCGATGTCACCGAAAAAACTCGGCATGGAGCTTATTTACGATGTTGCACATAACATCGCCAAGATTGAAGAGCATGAAGTCAATGGAAGAAAGATGAAACTGATAGTCCACAGAAAGGGCGCCACAAGGGCATTCCCTCCGGGTCACCCGGAACTGCCCGAGATCTACAGGCCCCTTGGTCAGCCTGTCCTGATACCGGGTGATATGGGAAGGGCGTCATATGTGCTTCTTGGAACTGAGAAGGCGATGAAAGAGACTTTTGGTTCAACGTGCCACGGGGCCGGCAGAATCATGTCAAGACATCAGGCAATAAAAAAAGCAAAAGGCCGGGCAATATGGAAAGAGATGGAGGATAAGGGAATCATTGTCAGGTCTGCCGGAAGAGAAACCCTTGCCGAGGAAATGTCTGAAGCATATAAGGATATTTCAAATGTAGTGGAAGTAGTTCATAAGGCTGGGATATCAAAGAAAGTTGCGCGTCTCAGGCCGATCGGAGTTATTAAGGGATAAAATCCCTCTCCACGTTTAATATTAATATAATAGTGTTGACTATAATCCGAAATCTATGGTAATTTCTTGAAATTTAAAAAAGGAGGGTTTATGAAAAAATCATTTGTGATCTGCATTGTATTAGTTCTTCTCAGTCTGTTCATTATGGGACAGAGAGAGGCATCAGCTACTGAATCCGGTGGCGGAGCCTATCCGAATGGCGCTGAGGACTTTATGGCTGGGGCGGTTCCTCCTCCCGGCACATACTTTCTGAACTACTTCACTTACTATAATGCCGACAAACTTAAAATTAAGGATGGGAGCGACATAGATGATTTCGACCTGAAAGTCACCGCAAATACCTTTCGCTTGCTGCATGTTACCAATCAGCAGATATTCGGTGGTTACTGGGGAATGCATGTTTTTGTTCCGATAGTCAATGTTAATGTCGATATGATGGGAAACAGCGACAGCAATTTCAACCTCGGCGATATTATTGTCGACCCTTTCATTCTGTCATGGCATTCTAAGAACTGGCATTTTGTGACAGGTCTTGATATCTTTATTCCAACCGGATCCTCTGATAAAAAACGTCTTGCAAATACCAGCAGAAATTATTGGACATTCGAGCCCATATTCGGATTCACCTACTTAAGCGACGGCGGCTTTGAAGTATCGAGCAAGATCATGTATGACTTTAATACCAAGAACAACGACACCGAATATCAATCAGGGCAGGAATTCCATTTTGACTATTTAATCGGTTATCAGTTCAAGCCTTGGAGCATCGGGCTGAATGGATATTACTACACACAGGTTTCCGATGACAAAATAGATGGCGATGTCGTTGACAATCTTGGCGGTCTTCCGGTTTCCGATGGCTTTAAAGGGCAGGTATTTGCTTTCGGTCCGGCTATTAAGTATGACTATAAAAATATGATGTTTGATCTTAAGTACCAGCATGAGGTGAGCGTTGAAAACAAACCAGAGGGTGAAAAGTTCTGGTTTAAATTTGTATACGCTTTCTAAAGATAATTCTAAGGGGTAAATTCTGTTCAAGAATGGCCCGCTCTGCCTTGTCAGAAGCGGGCCATTTCATTCTATCCATGTAATTTATTCAGGCTTGCCCGGAATCCTTTTTTTATTGTCACATATCTATTTCAAATAGAGATATTCAATAACAGCGCCGCAGAAAATTATGATGCAGCCAGGTATCATCATTTTGTATATCCCCCACAGATCGGCCTTGAAATAATCTCTTGTCAGGATAAGACATATATGCACCGGAGAAAGGAGGACTCCCAAAAACCCGGATACAAAAGCAAATGATATCTCTCCTGCTGATAAATTACCGGCGATACTAATTATCAGGGGAAAGGTGCTTCCTACAAAACCCACGGTAATACCGGTAAGCATCCCTGTAATGAAAGGCACCAGGAAAAGAATCGGAGCTACCGGAATCCCTTCCATAAGAAAAAACTGGCTAAGGTTCTTCACTGCCCCTGAATTTTCCATAGACTCCTTAAAAAACATGACACCGAGTATCAGGATTATTATATCAAGAGAAAACCCATGCTGAACTGCCTTAAAAGAAGACTTCATGGTATACCTGTAAAAAAACAGGAGGAAGAGAACAACAGCAAGCAATGCATAATGCAGATCCATACGGAATACGACCACAAGGAGAATGACAGTCACAATCGGCATGAAACTCCACAGGCCTTTTTTTGAAAGCCGGTCTTCTGTCTTCACATCTCCCTTAAGACCGTGCATGGCAAAGATAAATCCCGTAATCAGCATGAGAAGAGCACATACAAGATTTACGGTAATAAGCCTGTAGAGCTCTATCTTTGCTATAGCAGATGCCAGGAGGATCCCCGGATATAATGGCAGTATGTATTCCCAGGGATGTCTGAACCAGTAGTTAATAAACCCTTTTTCTTCCGGGCTCATTTCTATGTCACGGGTTGTCTCGGCTACCATCGGCGCAGAAAAATAGGCGCCTCCAACAGAAGGCATAAGACCTATCAGCAATGGCATTGAGACCGTAACTATCTTTCTGTTTTTGAATATTGCCTTTACTGTCCTCATCATTTCCGCAAGGACATCATGTTCTCTCAGTATCATTTCGAACATCCTGATAAAAGATAAGGCGAGGATAAGGTTGATGGTCACGCTGTTCAGAAGAGCAGCTTTACAGGTCTTCACTATCAATTCTAACGGCATACGATAAATCACAAACAGGACAAAAGAGGCTGTCATCATGACAAGGCCGATATTGAGCTTTTTTCTTAAGAGAATGAGTATAAGAGCGAAGATGAAAAAGATTTTTAGGAGATCGGCCATTCACCATTTTAGCACATTTACCTGTCATGAACAGAAATGTCTCAGAACTCTCTTAAAAGACATATAATCAACACATCTGTTGCAAAAAAAATACAGGTTCAGGCAGATAATATCTGAATGGGGTATCAGAATAATTTTCACGTGGATGTCAATTTTAGTAATGATTTCAAAGGCTTTTGCATAGAATCATCATAAAACATTATTTTTTTAAAACTGGCCCTATTCTTGCTTTTTTAATAGCAAAAATCTTGACAAATTAATGGGAAGGTGATATAAAATTTCTTGACAAATATGCATGAGTAATGATATAACTTTTGCATATTTATTTTGTAAACTTAAAGAGATTTAGGGTGCTGAAAATAGCATTCAGATGGTAAAAGGCCTCTTATCGTAGGCCTATCACTATTGAAGGGGAGGTGATACAAAAGAAGCTGAAAAGAACAAAAAGTTTAAATAAAGCGCAGCGAAGCCGCCGTTGGCGGATAGAACAAAGAGTATTGTGAACTCTGAAATTTAAAAAAGGAGGGTTAGCAAGTGAAAAAATATTTGGCATTAGTTTTAGCCGTAATCTTTATCTTAAGTTTTGCAGTTGCTGCCTTTGCCGAGGATAAGCCTGAAATAACACTCGGCGGCAAAATAATATTGAGGGGCTGGTATTTCGATAATATCGCTACTGGCAATCTGCCTGCAGAGCCCACAACAGGTTCGGAATCCCAGACTGCCTATACTTCAAATATTTATCTTACAGTCGATGCAAAAGTAACCGACAACGTAAGAGGATTTATCGAACTTGAAACAGCCTCTGGCACAGCCGGCAGCCAGTACAGCGGTGTTTATTACTGGGGTAACTATGATGGCAAAGCAAACTCTGACATGCTCATAAGGCAGGCGTGGATCCAGTATACCGGTTCAGGTCTCCTTGGCGTTCCCGCAGGTATCAAAGCAGGTCATATGCTCCTCTCACTCGGTGAAAAACAATTCCTGGACATGACCAGGTTCGGTAGTGATGCTATCATGGTATGGACTGACCCGACAAAGGAACTCCATATCGCAGCATTAACAGCAAAGCTGGTTGAAGGACCTACAACACTTGGTGACGTCGTTCACTCTGACGACCTCGATGCATACATCCTGCTCGGCACTTACATGCTCGATAAGGACAACACTATCGGCTTAAACTACACATTAGTTCACAGTGACGGCAATTTACCATCATTTGGCGCTTCCCCGAATTGCGAATCGCTCAATTTCCAGAACATTGGAATTCATGGAAACGGTAAAATCTCCGGTTTCACCTACGCTGCAGAAGCTGATTTCCAGTTTGGTAAAGTTAAAGATCTTTACGCCGTCGATTCAGATGTAAAATTCTCCGGCTGGGCAGTCCTTGCAAAATTAGGCTACATGATCGACCCTGTGAACATAAGGGCTTCCTTTGCAATGGGTAGCGGAGCCAAAGAAGATAATGATGAGAAAAACTCCGAATTCCAGGCCCTTGTAGGATCTGATGCTATTGGCGGAATCGCAAGATTCACCCACTACACACTCGTTTACGAGCGCTTGATCAAAACAGCAGCTGCAGCACAGGTAGTTACAACAACCACAACTGTTGATCCTATAACCGGAATACCGGGCAATTCCAGAACAACAGGTATTGCAAATACCACTTATTATAACCTCGGCTTCGATTTCAACCCAATGAAGGACCTCAGCCTGTCCCTTGACGGGTTCTTCCTGCAGGCAACAAAGAACGATATATGGGAAAACGCCACTGGTCGCAGCATTGATAAAACTCTCGGTTGGGAAGTTGACTTCAAAGGAGCTTACAAGCTCGCAAAGAACCTCACCTACTTCGTAGAGGCCGGCTTCTTTGACGCAGGCGACTTCTATAAAGATTTATATGAGGACAGCGACATAAAAACTGCTACACAGGTCATGCACGGGTTAAAGCTCGAGTTCTAATTTGCTCCTCATAAAACTGTAACGCAAAAGGCGGGTCGAATGACCCGCCTTTTTATTGTCTTTAAGAAATCTTTTTGTTACACTTATTAAACTACTGTAATGAAGCATAAAAAGACCCTTAGCGAATTCAAAAAAAAGAAGATACTGGTTATCGGCGACTTAATCCTTGACCGCTACATATGGGGCAAGGTAAGCAGGATATCACCTGAGGCGCCTGTACCGATCGTTGAGGTAACAGACGAGGATTTTCTCCTCGGGGGCGCTTCAAACGTCGCAAACAACATTGTTGCTCTCGGAGGAAATGCGACAATCGTCGGGGTAGCAGGCAATGACAGGGGCGGAGATATTCTCAGGACAATTCTCCAGGAAAAAGGGATACAGTATGAGGGCATATTGTGGGGTTCAAGGCCTACAACAGTCAAAACACGTGTAATCGCACACAGTCAGCAGGTTGTAAGATTTGACAGAGAAGAAAAGGACCGGCTCGATGGGAAGGTCCTGAGGAAGCTTCTTAATTATATATGCAGTGTCTTGCCGGATCATGACGCTGTGATCATATCTGATTATAAAAAAGGCATAATATCATCTGAGCTTGTTAAAGAGATATTGAAGCATTCGAGGCCAGGTAATATGTTTGTCTCTGTTGATCCAAAGGTTGGTCATTTTCACTGCTACAAAAATGTTTCTCTCATCACACCGAATGTCATCGAGGCTTCTCTTGCGTCAGGCATCGAGATAAGGGATGATTATTCCCTGATAAATGCAGGTAGATTACTGCTGCGAAAGATACCTTGTGAAGCAGTGCTTATTACCCGCGGGGAACACGGCATGAGCCTTTTCAGAAAGGACAAAGTAGTGCATATTCCTACTGTAGCAAAAAATGTTTATGACGTCACCGGTGCCGGAGATACAGTAATAGCTACTTTTACCCTTGCGTATACAGCAGGGTCAAGCATGGAAGAAGCTGCTGTTATCGCAAACCACGCTGCAGGCATTGTCGTTGCAGAAGTTGGCACAGCAGTAGTTACTGCAGATGCACTGCGTAAGTCATTAAACAATAATCGCGGACTAAAGATAACAGAATCCTCTTACGCTTAAGATTTCATCTCTAAAAATTAATCAATATCTCTATGGCAAAGGCAATAGCATTATTATCGGGCGGTCTCGACAGCACACTTGCAATCCTTACTGTGCTCAAACAGGGGATTGAGGTTAAAGCAATAAAATTTCAGACACCGTTCGATTGTGATACATCTTTTCTAAACGATTTATTATCTCTTGGCCGGAGATTCGGCTTTGACACAGAGATATGCAACCCTGGTGAAAAATTCCTTGCCATTGTCAAAAACCCGCCGCATGGTTATGGGAAAAATATGAACCCATGCATCGATTGCAGAATCCTGATGCTGAAAGAGGCTAAATTGTGCATGGACATGACAGGTGCGGAGTTTATAGTGACAGGTGAAGTTCTCGGCCAGAGGCCCATGAGCCAGAGAAAAGACATGCTATATCATATAGACAAAGAGGCAGGCGTTGCCGGGCAGGTTTTAAGGCCACTCAGTGCAAAGTTCCTGAAAATCACCTCGCCTGAAGCTGAGGGTATCATTGACAGGGAAAGGCTTTATGGATTCAGCGGACGCTCAAGAAAACCACAGATGGCATTGGCAATAGAATTCGGTCTCGATGATTATCCTGCTCCTGCCGGCGGTTGTCTTCTTACTGAACCTAATTATGCACACAGGCTTAAAGAGTTACTGACTTTTAATCCCTCTCCATCAGCAAGAGACATTGGGTTGTTAAGGATAGGCAGGCACTTCAGATTATCCCGCACATGCAAGGTTATCGTGGGCAGGGATGAGGCTGAAAATGACGCGATAGAGTCCCTGTCTGCAGAGAAGGATTCTCTGCTAATAGTCGAGGGATTTGGAAGCCCGGTTACATTAGGAACCGGAACGCTTACCGATGAAGCTTTGAAAATCGCAGCCTCTCTCTGTGCAAGGTATTCTGACGCAAAGAGCATTGCTGAGACAGAAGTCACGGTCCGTCAGGCTAGCGATACATTTAAAATCATGGTTTCACCTGCAGGAAATGAACTCATTGAGGCTATGAGAATAGAGAAAACAAAAAAAAGGTTAGACCTCTAAAGTCTGACCATGACACCCCTGGACTTCAGATATTCCTTTGCTTCCCTTATTGTATATTCCCTGTAATGGAATATAGATGCTGCAAGGGCTGCATCTGCCTTTCCCTCTGACAGGCCTTCATAGATATGCTCAAGTGTACCAACCCCTCCTGAGGCTATTACAGGGATACTGACAGCCTCTGATATAGCGCGGGTCAATTCAATATCATATCCGTCCTTGGTGCCATCCTTATCCATACTTGTCAGCATGATCTCACCTGCCCCAAGTACCTCCATTTTCTTTGACCATTTTACAGCATCTATGAGCTTCATCTTCCTGCCTCCGTGAGTTGATATAGCCCATGTCAATTCATCAATCGGCAGTTTCAAACAGACATCTCTTAATGAGGGATCGCCAAACCAGCCTTCACCGTCAGCATCAGACATATCATTTCTTGCCCTCTTTGCGTCGATAGCAATGACTATGCACTGACTGCCGAATTTTTCAGCGGCCCTGCTTATAAAATACGGGTCTTTCACAGCAGTGGTGTTTATAGAAACCTTATCGCATCCTGCGTTCAGGAGATCCCTGATATCATCGAGTGTTTTTATGCCTCCACCGACTGTAAGAGGCATAAAAACATCCTCTGCGGTTTTCATAACAACATCCAGAATGATCTGTCTCTTTTCATGGGAGGCAGTAATATCAAGGAATACAAGTTCATCAGCCCCCTGCTCGTCGTAAAACTTCGCATTCTCAACAGGGTCGCCTGCATCGCGAAGGTTTATGAAGCTGACCCCTTTGACAACCCGGCCATCTTTAACATCGAGACAGGGTATAATCCTCTTAGCTAACATCCTTACCCTCTGCAACTTTCATCGCTTCTTTCAGATCTAATGCACCTGAATAGATTGCTTTACCTGTTATGACTCCCCAGAGCTTTTTTACCTTCATAAGATTCTTTATATCTTCAATGCCTGAGACGCCACCAGAGGCGATGACAGGGATTGTCACGCTTTCCACCATTTCCCCTGTCGCCTCAATATTTGGACCGCTAAGCATACCATCCCTGCTTATGTCCGTGTAGATAATTCCGGCGACACCCACCATCTCTAAGCGCTTTGCCAATTCTTTTGCCTTAACCGATGTAACTTCCTCCCAGCCCTTAATAGCCACCATTCCATTCATTGCATCAATGCCTATGAGAACTTTTCCGGGGTGTTTATTGCATGCATAGGTCAGGAATTCCGGATCTTCTATTGCTGCCGTCCCGATTATTATTCTGTCTATACCCGCAGAGAAAAGGTTCATGACATTCCCGATATTTCGTATCCCGCCTCCCACCTGCAGCGCTATCTTCACTGTCTGTCTGATTTTTATTATCGCCTGGAGATTTTTCTGGCTGCCTGTAAAAGCGCCATCGAGGTCGACGATGTGAAGGAGCCTGGCGCCGTAAGTCTCCCACCGTTTCGCAGTATTTGCAGGATCATTCGAATATGTTGTTACAGCCTCTTTTTTACCCTGAAGGAGCCTGACACAATGGCCATCTTTTAAATCTATTGCTGGAATAACAAGCATGAATTAATATACCATAAAGAAAAGCATATGCATACGAGCTCCGATAACAACATGAAAAAAATACGGATTAAAATACTTTATTTTATTCTCTGGTTTCTTATATCAGCCACTTCTGCAGCCTATGCTGACCCTTTTGCAATACCAGAAAAGTTTGTCTATGACTTAACATGGACAGGTATAAACGCCGGCACAGCATCCCTCGAACTGATAAACGATGGAGATAAGCTCAAAATCATTTCCACTGCGCAATCCGCAAAATGGGTATCTGTTTTTTATACTGTGGATGACAGAGTCGAGAGCACCCTTTTCAAAATTCCGGCAGAATCTTTCCCCTGGCAGCCTGAAAAATACAGAATCCGGATAAGAGAAGGGAGGCACAGGAGGGATAAGGAGGTTGTCTTTGATCACAAAACAAAAAAAGCAACATTCAGAGACTATATCGATAACGAAAAGAAGGATTTTGATCTCCCTGCTACTGTTTTTGACCCGATCTCAAGTTTCTATTATCTCAGAACGCTTAAGCTCGAACCAGGCAAATCTGTTTATGTGACCGTATTTGACAGCAAGAAGGTCTGGAATGTTGAAATACAGGTATTGAGAAAAGAAAGAATATCACTTCCAACAGGCACATTTAATACGATTGTGGTTAAACCACTTATGAAGTCAGAGGGCATCTTCTACAGGAAAGGCGAAATACTCATTTGGCTCACAGATGATATTAAACATATCCCGGTTAAGTTACAGACAAGGGTAGCAGTCGGAAGTATCACCGCAACACTGGTTAAGGGCAATTATTAAGGCTTTATAGCAACCCTGCAACTTTTTTATTATATTGCAATTGGTTATACTATTGTACAGTTATGCCTATTTTCGGGAAAATAATTGAACTTACAAAGCCTTACTGGCCGAGGATCTTTGCCGGTATCCTGTTAAGCCTTATTGTTTCAGGTATCACCGGCGCTATCGCCTGGGCTGTTAAACCAGCCCTTGATGAAGTGCTGATCGGCAAGAAATATGAATACGTCAATCTGCTCCCTGCTGGAATTGTATTGCTTTTTACCATAAAAGGTCTCCTGAGTTTCGGCCAAACTTATCTGATGAAATCTGCAGGCATGAAACTGGTCCGTGAAACGAGGAACAAACTATATAAACATCTGCTGTATCTGCCGGTAGGATATTTTAACAGGGAGTCTTCAGGGGTGATTATATCAAGGGTTATGTATGATGTTGAGACATTAAACGGGTTAATTTCAGATGTTATCAAGACATTCATTGTAGAAGTGCCGACAGTGATTTTTCTGCTGGGGGTTGCCCTCTACAGAAGCTGGGACCTCACACTAATGAGCCTTATCCTGCTTCCTCTGATAGCTTACAGTACAAAAAAATTTGGCAAAGGGGTTAAAAAGAAGAGAAAAGAGGCACAGAAAAAATTATCATTCCTTACCCATAACATAGGTGAGAGCGTCTTTGGATCAAGAATAATCAAAATCTTCAACCGCGAAACAGCAATGGAGGATAAGTTTAAAACCGATAACCAGAGATATTACAGGGAATTGTTAAGGGTTGTCCGGCTTAAGGAATTTACAAAGTTCATCATCGATGTTGTAACCGGCATAGGCATAGGTGTTGTTTTATGGTATGGAGGCACCATGGTTGCAAACGGGACTATTACAGCCGGGGTTTTCGCCTCTATAATTGTAGCTATTTATATGATGTTTTCTCCTGTAAAAAAACTGGGTGATTCATACAATTCTCTTCAGGAAGCAAGGGCTTCCATTGAGAGAATCGATACATTGCTTAATGCAGAAGAGGAAATAGAAGGTCATACCAAAATCGGTAATTTCAGCAAATCTATAAAACTTGAAAATGTCTCTTTCACGTTCCCCGGCAATACAACTCCTGTGTTAACAGGTGTGGATTTAGAAATAAAACAGGGAGAAGTTATTGCCATAGTAGGACGGAGCGGCGTCGGAAAATCTACGCTTGTTGATTTAATTCCGAGATTCCATCTGCCTTCAAGTGGCAGTCTGACCATTGACGGGATGGATATTAATGACATTGAAAAACATTCGCTCAGAGAACTGATAGGCATAGTAAGCCAGGACATTATCCTGTTTAATGACACGGTAAGAGAAAACATAGCATTCGGGAAACCTGGGGTCTCGGAAGGAGATATTATTGAGGCAGCACGGATGGCATATGCTGATGAATTCATCCGGCAATTGCCTGAAAAATACAACACCTTCATAGGAGACAGGGGTCTGAAGCTTTCAGGCGGACAGCGGCAGAGAATAGCCATCGCACGGGCAATCCTGAAAAACCCTCCTATACTGATACTTGATGAGGCAACGTCTTCTCTTGATTCGGTCTCTGAGGCCCTTGTACAGAAGGCACTCGATGAATTAATGAAAGGCAGGACCACGATTGTTATAGCACACCGGCTTTCGACAATAAAACATGCTGACAGGATTCTGCTCATTGAAAGCGGAAAAATAGCTGATATGGGCAGTCACGAAGAGCTGATTGAAAAAAACCCTAATTATAAAGAACTGTACAATGCATTCCTCTAATTTACTGCCGCTTTCTGTCGTAATCGTAACTCAGAACGAAGAGAAAAACATCAGGGAGGCGCTTCAGAGCATCAGAGACGCGTCTGAAATCATTGTCATAGATGCCTTCAGCACAGACAGGACCGCGGATATATGCAGGGAATATACTGATAATATCCATCAAAAAGAATGGCAGGGATATGCGCTTCAGAAGCGGTCAGGCATAGAGCTTGCCACACAGAAATGGGTATTCATCCTGGATTCGGATGAGAGGTTTACAGAAGCTTTATGGAATGAGATAAGAGAACTAATTAACCGGGATCAGGGATATAGCGGTTATTATGTGCCGAGAAAAAATTTCTTTCTTGGCAAATGGGTCCGGCACGGCGGCTGGTGGCCTGATCATACCCTGAGACTTTTTTTGAAAGATAAGGCTCTTATGGAAGAAAGAAAGGTCCATGAAAAGGTGGTTGTGAATGGAAAAGCAGGGTATCTCAGAAATCATCTGGAACATTACACCTACAGGACTGTCTCGGATTACATGAAGAAAATGGAAACCTATTCCACGCTCTCTGCAGAGGAAATGAAGGCGCATGGGAAAAGTTCCGGATTGATCAAAATGAGTTTTCACCCCATGTTTACTTTTTTCAAGATGTTCTTCTTACGTGCCGGATTCCTGGATGGGATACACGGAGTTATCCTTGCAGTGCTCTATAGTCATTATGCCTTTCTGAAATACCTCAAACTCTGGGAACTATCGCATGAACCAGAACGTAAACTGTAAGCGCTAAAATATCATTAGTTTGAACTCATGTATTGACTTAATGTTAACGGACTTTCTTTCTATATCAAAAAATACGGATTGATGATAAAAAGGAATTTTGGATGAACTGGTCAAAATATCAAAGAGTTACACTATAATGATGGCCTTCACGACCAGTTATAATCTGTGCCTATCAGCTTATAGAGAGCTCGGTTATGCGGCGAAAAATATTCATTTAGGTAGTCATAGACTTCCGGACCGACCTCTTTTTTGCTCGCTCCGACATTCTGCAGCTTAATATCTCTGATCTCAAAATTCTCATCGACTTTCAGAAAGTGAAATACTTTCCTTAGAATCTTACGCGGGTCGTCCAAAAAAAATTCGCTGTTTAAGATGAGAAGTTGATCTTCAGAAAAAAATCGCATAAACCGCTCTAATTGCTCTTTGTAGATTCCGCGTTTTTTATATGAAAAATAAATGAAGGCAGGATTAGTAAAATCTTTTCTGCGCAGAACCTTCTCAAGCCTCGTCTCCTCTTCCCGTAATGCCTGCATTATTGGCAAGTGTTCCCGTCCTGCCCTAACTTCCATAAAGTAGTTAGAGATAGCCCTTTCAGTTGGGTTTTTCAAAAGGACTATCAATTTAACTCCCGGGATGAGTTGATAAATTTGCTCTGGCACGAAGGGCAGAAACAAATATTCGGGGGTGGCTTCCCCTGTTATGGAACCTGCGCTAACTTCTCTCGCAAGAGGGAAATGTGCACGATACCAATTCATTCCTCTTTGATAATTCCGGTCAAAAAAATGCGGTTCTTTTCTAAAACTCTTAAGGATTTGCGGGTGCTGCGATAGATAGAAAAAAAGGCTTGACGTGCCAGATTTCTGTGCTCCGATGATGATAAAATGGGGAAGAGAACGGAAACGAGCCGTTGTATATCTCAACTGAAACCGTATCAGTCTGATATTTTTCGTGACGTTCTTTCTCACCTGATGCGGTATATATTTTTTCAGAGAATACACTTTTCCCCTTATAGTTCTTATCGTGTTACGATTACCTGCCGAGCTGACGGTTTTTTTTAAAATAACATTAATCGATAGCCCTGTTCAATAAAAAGGACCCCGAATTCGCTGAGCAAAGATAGAAATAGAAATTGTCCTCATTGCTCATAAAACCACCCCAAGCCGTTTTCATGAATAATATGGGTTAGACGACCGATGCGATGTCTTTATACAGGTTTAATATCTTTTCGGAATACTTATCAAATGAAAATTCTTCAGCAAGCTTTCGCGCGTTTATAGCCATCGCTTCCCTTTCCTCCCTGTGATCTATGAGAAACTGTATCTTCTCTGCAATTGCGGGATAGTCTTCAGGCAGGGGGATAATAAAGCCGTTGATGCCATCCTGTACGATCTCTGCTGCTCCGCTGAGTCCTGTTGCGATAACAGGGATACCGCTTGCAAGCGCTTCAAGATAGACAAGGCCAAATGGTTCGTAAATGGCAGGCATGACAAAAATATCGGATGCCGCATAGTATTTATGTGCATCCTTCTGCGGCCCGCAAAAAATAACCCTTTGACGATTCACATATCGCTTAAATCTGTTTTCAGAACCTTTTCCCACAATCAGAACAGTTACAGGATATCGAAGGAGTTCCGCAGCCTTTAAGAGATATTTGACACCTTTCCTCTCAAACCCGGACCCAACAAAGAGCAGTACAAATTCATCTTTTCCTATTGAATATCTTCTCCGGATTTCCTCACCATAACGTCCCCTGTTATCCGGGTGAAATCTTTCAAGGTCTACCTTGTGATACAGAACGACAATATCATTGCTGTTCACCTGATAATTATCCATGATGTTATTTTTTATCAGACCTGACATAGCTATAATTTTTTTGAATCTGTGTCCCTTAAAAATCATTCTTTCTATAGTCAGAACCAGCCAGTGATATGGATTAAGGATAACAGCCAGCTTTCCGAAGAACCCCTTCCTTCTCAATCGCTGCTTCAGCCACTCAATATGACAGCCATCCGAGACATAACAGATATCCTGATAGAGCGTCCTGTCATGACTCTGGATGATATCAAATTTATGCGCCTGTTTTTTCAGGATGAAAAAAGAAGAAATGGCAAAGGAAAGGTCCCTGATGAATGAATTGAATGTTATGGCCGGAACTTTATGGAAGTGGATGTTCCCGGATAAATTTGTTCCTTCCCAGCTTATTGCGAAGATATGGATTTCATGTCCAGCCTTAACAAGCATAGCGAGAAAATCCTGAAAGATTCCCTCGGCGCCTCCGTGAAAGGTATATTTTTTTCTAATGATTGCTATTTTCATTCATTCCTGTTGCAGCTATTCCAAACCCCAGAATGACCGCGAGATGGGGGATGTAATGCACAGCGAGCATTGAATGAAGTATATAATTTCCGATAAGCACTGAAACACACGATACAAGGAAATAATTTCTGACATTTGACTGAACCGTTGTCTTTCTCCAGAAGTCCCATATCGCGAATAAAATAAGGGAGATATAAGGTATGAAACCTATCAGCCCCTGATGGAAGAGTATTTTCAGAAAAGTGTTATGGGGCCCGATGGGTACGTACTCACCGGAATCTTTTGTGGCTTCGGTGAGCGGGGCCTTTTTGTAAGGGGTATTTTGAAACGGTTCATCCTGATGGAAAAGACGCTCACCATAACCCCATCCAAAGACAGGCCTTTCACTAAAGGCATAAATACCGGGCATCCAGGCATCTGTCCTCTGATTGATCGTTGATAGCTGTTCCGGCAAAATAGATATCCTCTCTCTTACAGGAGAAAATAACAGGTACGAGACGACGCCGAGAAAGATTATAGAGACCGAAATAGTTGTCAATGCCTTAATAAGGCTGATCCCCTTTTGTTTTGAAAGGTAAACTGTCCATACAAATGCAATGCTGATAAAGGCAATAAATCCTCCCCTTGATGTGCTCAATATCAAGGCAACCACCGATAGGATGAGAGAGAGTATCAGGAACATCTTTAACCATTTCTGTTTCCATAGAAAATAAAGTGTAAATGCAAATGGAAGAAGGGCGCAAAGATATCGTGCGAACTTGTTATGCCAGGCAGTCATCAGAGGGGTGGCGGGCTTCAGAGCAGGGAGATCATACATTAAATAGCTATAGTAGCCGATGGAGACAATAAGTACAGCAGTAAAGAACATCACATTGGCTGCCCTAATAAGCCTTTTTTCATCAGCCATTACCGTTGCTATAACAGGGAACAGCAGAACTGATTTTAAAGGCTCATCTTTCAACTCATAAAATGAAAACCGGGGATCTATCGAAAAAAATACGGAAAATATCGTGGCCCCCATGCTTACCCAGAAGAGAATGGATACGGGCTCTCTGAGCAGATATAGGTTATTTCTGTGTTTGAGGGTTAAAAGCCAGAGGCCAATATTTCCGAATATGAGAATATTTCTGATGCCCTCACCTTTTGTGAGAAACATAAAGACAATAAAGATGTATATACCATTTTCGATAATTCTGTCTATGATCTCGAATCGATTCTTAATGTCAGTGACTCCCTGTAAAATTTATTAAAAAATCAGCCTATAAAAGCGCTTTTTCTATAATCCTGAGCAGCTCTCTTGTCCTGATCTCATAAGTATGATCCTTAAGGATACGTTCCCTGCCTGCCCGTGCAATCCTCTCTCTCTCTTCATCATTTTTGAGATAATATCTTATCATATCTATCATTTCCTGTTCCGATCGGAAAGTCACAATTTCCCTGCCCGGCACCAAGACCTCCTCTATCCCTTCCACATGCTGACAGAGATAAAACGCCCCGCATCCGACGGCTGTATACATACGTGCACTCATCGATTTTTTTATGCCCGGCATTGAATCAAATGCAAGAAATATCTTTGAGAGCTGAGCTGCCTTTGCATACTCTTGTCCCCAGATAAATTTGCCCCCATATGCCTTTCCCAGCCTGCCAAGCAGCAAGGGGATGGTCACAAATTTTCTCGGTATTTTTGGCCCCCACCATTTGAGCCTGAACCCTTCACGAATTATCCGTTCGAGATATTGCCTTCTGGGAAGATACTGGGTTTTTGACCCTAGGTTTCCTACAAAAGTCACCTCTGCAGCAAAGGTGTTCCTATCTTCTTCTGTAATATCTCTTATCTGGAAAAATGACGGGTAAAATGCCTGAGTCAGCCAGAAAACATGTTCTGCACCTAAACTTCGAAACTCCTCTACAAGACCTTCTGACATGGTAAAAAAAACGTCACTGGCTTTTACATATGGTAATAACCATTCAGGGATTACCGGATCCGGATACCATTGTATTACCTTTGTCAGACTCCTTAATTCCTGAAATATCTCTGCAGGCAGTTCATCCTTTGTATGTAGTATAAAATCCGGTTTGCTGCTCTTTGTAAATTCAAAGACCTTTTTAAAAGCGTCTTTCGTTGAAGATGGATCAAAGCAAAGAACCCTGTGTCCATTACTTTCGAATCCGGCCTTATAATACCAGCCATTGTTCCATGGTTTCATGAGCGCGGTTATCAGGAGGATCGTATATTGTCTCACAGAAGACCTTTCTCCCTCAGTTTTTCCTCAAATAGATCTTCATAAGCCTTTATAGTCTTTTCTATCGAAAAAATATTTGCCCGCTCTTTTGCCTTTTGACCAAACTCTTCTCTGAGAGAAGGGTCCTGGATGAGCATTTTCAAAACTCGTGAAAGTTCATCAGGATTCTCCGGAGTTACAAGCATACCTGCATCCCCTATAACCTCTCTGTGAGGTGGGATATCCGAAGCCACAATCGGAAGTCCTACTGCCATTGCCTCTATGAGGGCGCCACCAAACCCCTCCCATAATGACGGGAAACAAAAAATATCCAATGTGCATAAAAAAGCATGTATTTTCCCGGGGTGCATCGTTCCCAAAAAAATACAGTTAATATTATATTGTTCAGATAAATCCTTTAATTCCTTCTTCAGGGGCCCATCTCCGGCAATTGCGATAAACGTATCTGCCATTCCTGCGACAGATTTGATAAGAAACCGGTGACCTTTCTGTTCTGTCAGTCTTCCTACTGTGCCGATTGCGAAAAGATTTTGGGGTAATTTAAAAATATCCCGTACTTTTTGTTTCGAGAATTCTTGGTTGAATTCTTCTTTCTGGATACCATTATAAATCACCCTGATTTTTTTAGGATTGACCCTGTCATATTTGATGATATCAGAAGCAACTTCGTTAGAAACAGCAATCAGTTTGTCAGTAAAAAAGCTCAAAATAAAATTAATAATGCTTCTGTGGAATTTAGGTCTCTCAGGCGATTTATATACGTCATGAAATGATGAGATTATTACAGGAACCCCGGCAATTATACCAGCAATCCTTCCGTAGAGATTTGCATGATAGTGGTGGGTCCTGAGAATATGTATATTATCCTTTTTTATGCACTTGGAGAGAGCTGTGACAGTTCCTAAGTCAAAACCGTGGCCCTTCATTCCGTTCAGGATTTCAACTTTGAAGCCTAATCTTTCTAATTCATCAGCAATTTCCCCGCCCTCTTTTAAACAGCATATGCTCACATTAAACCGGCTCTTATCATAACCTTTTACCACCTTAAGGAGCATGTTTTCAACGCCTCCAACAGGCAGTCTACTGAGAACATGAAGAATATTAAATTTTTTATCGCCTGATAATTTCATGATCGAGGTTTATTATTTCTTCCATCTTCTTGCGGAATAATATGCGAATAATCGCATAAATTTTTCTTTCTTTTTTATATCTGTCTTACTCAGGTAGCAGTCAATCATGGCCATCTTTTCTTCGTCTGTTATAAGCCTGAGAAGTTCAGGATGAAATATTCCTGCAAGGTCCTTTGCAAGATTCTTCGGTCTGAACAGTCTGTTCTTTCTGATACTGTCCATATCTATGAAGCCTGATACTCCTGAATCATCCACAAAAATATGTGCGAGTTGGGCATCCCCAAACCAGTAACCAACACCATGGAATCGTGCTACTTCTTCCATGACTTTTAAATAGATATCTGCCCGGACATGTTTTTTTTCATTTCTAATAATATCAAGGAGAGACTTCCCCTCTATCCTTTTCATAGCCAAAAATGGCTTTTTTACCCTTTCAAAGATACCATATGCTGTTACTCCCGGCACTTTTATTCCCTGGGCCCGCAGATCAAGAGAAAGGCGATAGATAGACCTGGCTTTATTAGTAAAGATAGAGAAAATTCTATGCTTGATCGTCAGGGGATGAATAATCTTAAAAAAACTGTCTGTTGCCTGTTCATAGAATAACGTTGTCTTTTTTACTGTAGGATACAATTGAAACCCCGCTGTTGAGAGAATGTCTCTTACTTCTTCGTTCATTCTCCTGAAAGGTCTGAGAAGAAAGGGATATTCTCTTATCAAGGCACAAAGGTTCATAACTGAAGGGACCAGAGCTTCGTCACAATAAGAGGAGATTACATCATTACTGATATATTTCATTGCCTCCTCTTCAGAACTTCTTCATACACTGCTTCTGTGCTGCTCAGCATGGCATCGAGAGAAAATTTCTCGGTCACCGTAGTCCTTGCATTCCTGCCAAGCTGCTCCTGAAGATCATGATTTTTAATAAGGGAAACTACTTTATCAGCCATATCTCCAGGGTCCCTGAGTTTAAAAAATATTCCGTTATACATATCTGAAATAAAATATCTGAAAGTGGGGATATCCGATACAACAACCGGCCTCTCCATTGCCATAGCCTCAAGAAGGGCGGTGCCAAGTCCTTCAAGCACTGAGGGATAGACAAACACGTCGATTGTCTTTAAAACCCTTGGGATATCATCCCTATGGCCTAAGAATATGACCCTGTTTCTTAATTCATCTTCGACATAAGAGAGATATCTTGTTCTGTGCGGCTTATTTAATCTTCCGGCAAAAAGCAAAATGCACGGAATTTTTTTGGCTATTGTGTTAAACGCCTGCAGGAGACACTCCTGTCCCTTTACCTGTGCAAATGTTGATGTGTTTCCTATGACAACTGTTTCAGGAGTTATGCAGAGTTCTTTTCTGAGGTCTTTCACATCAAGATTAAACAAATCGGGATTTACTGATGAGTGAATTACCTTTATCCTCTCAATCTTCAATCCGCATCCGACAAGGATGTCTTTCACACTGTCACTGATTGCTATTATTTTATCAGGCAGGTAATATATCAGCCTTGTAAGCGGGTCTCTGCCTATCTGATAGAGGTTATGGCGGAATCGTACAAGGCATCTCCCAGTAAGTTTTGCTGCTATGCCCCCTGCCCAGCTGTCTACAGAACTGTGTGTAGATACGATATCGACCTTTTCTTTTTTGATAATATTCACAAGCCTTGGAATAGTTATGAGATGCGCCTGTTTGACCATATTCACTTCATATACCGTTATATCCTTCTCTTTTGCTTTCTCAGCAAGGATACTGGCTTTATGACATGCAAGAATTACCTTGTGTCCTCTCTTTTTCAGACCAATAGCCTCACTCAAAACCCGGTTCTGCTGGCCACCCCACTTTTTGAGCGTCTCTGTATGAAGTATTACCATATTCTCATTTTTTAATAATAGTTAAAGATTTCTTAAGCAATTGAACCATGCTTTTCCCTGAGTAACCTTTGATAAAGGTTCTCGATACTGTCAAGCATGGAATTCATTGAATGTCCCTGTAAAATAATTTCCTTTGCCCTGCCTGCCATCCGTACAGCAAGTTCCGGATGATTAATGACCCTGATAATGCCTTCTGCAAGCGCCGCATGATCACCAGCTTCGATCAGGATACCACTCTCTTCATGCACCACAACCTCAGGCACCCCGCCAACATTAGTAGCGATAACAGGCACTCCAGCAGCCATTGCCTGAAGGAGGCTCTGCGGCAGGCCTTCA
>WSSedA1B2DRAFT_1000009_pt1 | contig 32859 bp, 27 predicted proteins | sample WetSurSiteA1Bulk_FD_9465 | JGI IMG/M metagenome (IMG submission 9465) | reverse complement strand
CGCTTCAAGTTCTTTGAATGAAAAAAATACTGCAAACGCTCTGCCGCCCTTGCTGCATACATAGTCGTAATCCGGCATGTGGGACCTCCTATGCAGTCATATATATTTCGAATAAGCATCATTCCGCTGCGGCAGTTGCGGAATGATGCTTATTCGAACTGTGCCGCTCCAAAGCAACTCCTTGGTGCGTTGACTTCAGGAAGAATCTGACAAAGTTATTTTACACTCTTGATCGACCTTTTTTGGCTAGACTATGGGACGAATTGCTTGTTTGCGTAAAATGGAAGTGCGTCGCAGTCTTTCTCAAAACATCACACTTCTTGAGATTATGAGGTATGCTTTCGTATCCAGGTTTCCAAGTGTTTGCGCGGAATCAACTCCACGACCTGCAACTCATTACCCGGTATTTGATGGATGATAAGCCTGTGGTGAATGCCAACCTTGACCCGATAATAATCCGGCATTCTCTCTATTCCGAGTGTCTGCCGCAAGATGGCCTTGTCTCTCGATGCAAATCTGACAGCAGCCTGCATCGCCTTTAACACCAAAGCCGAGGGCAAATTTTCACAACTTTTGCGAAAAGAAGCGGTGAACTCCGGTATAAGGACTTTCTCAGGAATGGACGGCAGAAAATCCGTCTCTCTGTCCAACATCTCTTGTGACGGGGCTTTTTGGTCACGCTGCTTGGATATTATTTCATTTGCATCATGCAGCTCTTTCCTTAACCTCAGCTTGGACTCCTGTTGGCTCCTGATTTCACTTTTCAGCGCCTCAATCTTGCTCTTGAGCGCAACGATCGCCTTTTTTCTTTCTTCCCCATCCCTTTCGGCCATTGTATCATTCTTGGTCAACTTCCCAGTTGGTTGGGCATTTTCCACTATGGAAACTGCGCAAATGCCTTGTCAGATTTGAGAAAATATCTGGTATGGCGGATACGGATATACCTGCGCCGGAAACACCATTTCAACGGTTATGGGTATCAGGCATTCCCCGATGATTACTATTACCAGACCTTAGGTTTATATAAGATCCCAAGAACTGCTCCATGGACTCAGTCTGTGAAAGCTGCTGGAGGAAGATAATCGGTAAGCCGTGTGCGGGAAAACTGCATGCACGGAATTGATGAGGGGGAGCTGGAGATAGGTCCTTCGGGCTACTACGCCAGCTCTCTACTCTACTGTTATACGCGCCAGACCTCGCAGTTAATGCCTGCCGAGCTATTCGTCTGATTTCGATGCATGTTTCTTCTGGTATTCAATGCGGACGAAATTCTAGTTATCAGCGTTGTCCTGACACATGGTCTTGCAGCTCACGCAGAGGATTAATCATGTTACGGGGCATACCACGCAGTTATTACAAATCGAAACTTTTGCGGGTTTCTGTGAGAACATATCAGATGAAAAATTTGAAGAGCTGTTCATTGCTAAGCAAAAAAACCATTAAAACCGGCAAGCAATTATCAAAACCTAAGCTTATAAATCTCAAGAGTCCCTGCACGTCCCTGCCCGTGCCTTGACACTTGAAAACACAAAAGTGTAAAGTTAACAGTTGTGGGCAGTTAGCTCAGTCGGTAGAGCAGAGGCCTGAAAAGCCTCGTGTCCGCAGTTCGATTCTGCGACTGCCCACCATTCATTTCATTTTTCCCTTACATACTTACATGAAAAATATATACTTTTATCTTGACAAAATAGCCTGTTTTAGGCTAAAAATTGAATGTATGAGTAATTTCAGGCTATTTCTTCTTCTTTTTATTATCTTAGTCTCAGTATCCCCTCTGCATGCGTTTGACAACGAGCAGGATACAAATCAGGATATAATAAATGTCGACCAGCCGGTACTATCAACTCTCACAGAAATACAGCTTAAGAACAGTCCCAAAATCGTTGAAGATTATAGTTATAATGAACTCGCTGTAGGGGCTGTCAAGAGGCATGTAACCTTATTTACTGAAAAAATAAAAGAGAGATTCTCTGTTTGGCTCATAAGGTCCGGGAAATATCTTGAGATGATGAAAGAGATACTGAAAGAAAAGAATGTCCCTGAAGAGATAGTCTTTCTCCCGCTGATTGAGAGCGGTTTTAGTGCAAATGCATACTCTTCGGCGCGTGCAGCCGGATACTGGCAGTTTATTGCGTCTACTGCCAAGAGATATGGTCTTGAGATAAACTGGTGGAAGGATGAGAGGAGAGATCCTGTTAAATCTACTGTGGCAGCAGCGAATTATCTGACGGACCTTTATGGTATGTTCGGCTCATGGAATCTGGCAATGGCTGCATATAATGCAGGAGAGGGCAAGATCATGAGAGCGCTGAGCAAGTCAAAAACAGATGATTACTGGTCACTCTTAACAACAAATCATATAAGAAAAGAAACAAAAGACTATGTACCCAAATTCATAGCTGCGAGCATGATCGCAAACAGCCCGGAGAATTTCGGATTTGAAGACCTCGAGCTTCATAAGCCGATGAATTATGACATAGTGACATTAAAATCCCCGGTCGACATAGAAGTTATTGCTGAGTGTTCAGAAACATCTGCAGAAGTAATTAAGGAATTAAACCCTGAACTGAGAAGATGGTGTACCCCTCCTGATGTATCTGAATATGCCATGAGAATCCCCGAAGGCAAGAAAGCTGTATTTCTCGAACGTCTTTCCAATATATCTGAAGAAAAGAGATTTACTGTGGATATTTACACAACCAAGAAGGGGGACACCTTTAATACAATTTCAAAGAAGACCGGCGTCCCGGTGCAGGTTATCCTTGACCTCAATGACATGGGAAAAATTATACCTATTAAGGCAGGCACAAAAATCTACCTCCCTCCAAAAGCGAAATACACGTTAGACAGGGATGACAAGGCAACTGCCCAAAAAGCAGCCTATAAACAAAAGAAGAAAACTAAAAAAGCTTCTTCCGGCAAACAGGTAAGAAAAGTTTCTTTTAAAGAAAACAGCAAACCACAACAAGCCCCGCTTAAAAAGATTTAGCCTTCTTTTCTGTAACTGTGATTTTCGAATCACGGCTTAAACCAAAATAGTACAAATGATAATCATTGATATGGAAATTTGACAAAAGGAATATTTTGATATCTAATTATATCTAAAAGTGTCAAAGGAATCCCTATGATTTATCAGATAAGCGAAGATACTAAAAAACGAACTTCAAAATGCTCCTATAATTTTGAATGCTTGAATAATGACAAATATAATACATGCTTTATTGACAAGTAGATTTCCAGAGGACTTTTTATAAAAAAAATATGCAACCAGAAAAGTTGCAATTACTTTTTATATTTTGGTTCACGTCATATCTGTATATGCCCTATAAGAGTTGAAATCTATAGACGCCAGAACGTATAGGTGTTGGTCACACTCGCATAGAATCCGATGCTGTGCATATTTAATGAAGAAGTCAACGGTACGGAATGTTTAGAAATTGGTGTACGAATGACCGTAGAATTACTCTCCGGATAATCTAAACCCGCTCATGGAAAATCAGAAAAGAAAATTGTTTAGCCTTATTTTTTCTTAGGTAATTTAGGTTTAACTTCATCTATAAATGGTGAATTGGAATATTTCGCAGCGAGCTCTTCATACTTTTTCTTTGCTTCATCCATTTTGCCCTCTTTTTCAAGAAGCCTGCCGTATTCTATCAGGGCAAAATCTTTGTATATATCGGTCTTCAGGTTATAAAGCAGATCGAGAGACTTCTTTGCCTCATTGATATTTCCCTTTTGTATATAGATCGTAGCCATTTTCTGGTATGCAAGGGGGATAAACCGTTCGTTACCTGAATATTTCTGTACGAAATCCTTTAGTGTTTTGAGTGAATCATCATCTTGACCAAGTTCATGCTGAATAGCGGCAATATAAAAAAGCGATATGGGTGATTTCTTTGTGTTGTAGGCTTGCCTGAAGAGGTCGAGGGCTTTTTTATTCTGTTCTTCCTTAATTGCACCCTGTATTTGGGGGTTCGAGAAGTAAGTCTTGTAAGCTTCGTATTCGAGACCCTTTGCCTTTTTCTGTAAGGTGTGGGAATAAACAAAAAAACCGACAACAGCTACAAGTAATATCAGAACGCCTATTCCATACTTTATAGCTGTCTGTTGTCTTTCTATGAGTGTATCTTTAAAACTGCTCAGTCTTTCCTTTACTTCTTCCTCTGTATCAGTAACCTTCTTTGGTATTTTTTTCTTAATTGCTTTTGGCATTAATCCCTCCTGCGCGTTTTTTCTACTATAGCTTTTGAATTTTCAAACACAGATTCAATACGGTTTTCTTCTATACCAGCGGCAAGGAGTATTTGTGCTGCAAACTCCCTTGTTATTAAGTCCGATGGGCTGTGGGCATCTGTGTTAATACACAGGGGCACACCAAATCTCATTGCTTCTTTAGCTACATAACCATTTGACAGGGAATGTCCTTTCCGGGCAGTGATCTCAAGGGTGACACCCTTTTCCTTTGCCAGGAGAAGGTCCTCCTCGGAAATGATCCCGGGATGGGCGAGAATATCTGCATTCGCCTCAATAGCTGCCCTGTTTGTGCCTGGTGCAACCGGCTCTACCAATGTCTCTCCATGAACAACCACTATTTTTGCGCCGAGGCTCCGTGCCTCTTTCACGAGATCATGGATAGTCTGCGGCGGTGCATGGGTAATCTCAGCGCCGGGTATAGCATCAATGTCAATAAACGCCTTGATTTTCTTAATCGCATTTACAATCCTCGGAACTACCAGATCAATATTTGATGCGTCAACATGGTCTGTGATAGCGATTGCTTTATACCCTATCGCCTGAGCCCTCCTGATCAACTCAGAAGGCACAAGCTCCCCGTCACTGAAAAAAGTATGTGTATGCAAATCAATCATAATTCATGCCTTTGTAAAAAAGATGTTCGATTATTTTATCAGATTTATTTGAGAATAACCATTGGTTGTATTATATCCTCTGCAAAACAGCAACTCCCCATTCATTATCGCGATAGCGTTTGTATACCTTCAGATCATCCCTGCCCGTGCAAGGGTGAGCACAATAACCTCTTCTGCACCGGCTTTCATAAGAACTTTTTAACATTCTGTCACCGTTGCCCCGGTTGCCATTACATCATCAACAAGTAACAGCCTCAGGCCTTTTATATTCCCTATTACCTCAAATGCATTCTTCAGGTTTAACAGCCTCTCCTTTGCAGACAACCCTATCTGGGGGGTGTTTCTTTTTTCTTCAGAAGGGTATCCATTAACAGGGGAACTTTCGATTCTTTTGCTATGACCCTTGCAATGAGAAGAGATTGATTAAACCCTCTTTCCCTGAGGCTCTTTATGGTTGTTGGAACCGGCACGATACTGTCAGTCTCCGGCAGGTCAAGTCTGAGTAATAACCTGCCAAGTGTTTTTGAGATCCTTTTGATGCCATGAAATTTAAGCTGGTTGATCGCTTCTGCGAGTATTATGTCTTCATAAAGACCACATGTAATAACTTTAGAGAAAGGAGGTGTCTTTTTAAGGCATTGCCCGCAGACCTTCGAATATTCAGATACAACAGGCAGTGCACATATCTTGCAGGAAGGCCCCTTGTATCTTCTTATCTCAGACCAGCACGAGATGCAGATAGGTGAGAGATTGAATACATCAGATGAATTCCCACAGATCGGGCATTGTGAGGGATATAGGAGTTTAGGAGTCTTGCAATCAGAGCATTATGACGGTTAAAGATTTTCCGCATTTGCCGCATTTGGGTCCGAGGGAGAGCTTATTTGTCAAAACCTTGTTTTTTACCCCACAGGCTGAACATATAATGATCTGAAATTCCGGAGGAGTGCTTTTTTCTTTTTCCGGCGCAGGTTCTGTATTCTGTCCTTCTCCATATGATCTGACAAAATTCAGGAAAGCCTGATCTTGTTGAGTGAGTTCTACCCCCATACCATTTTTTACTGCAGTCAGAGGTGTCTTGACAGTTCTTTTTACAATACCTTTAAGATGAGAGATCTTTTCATCCGGCATCATCACTTCAATATCTACGGTTGTGCCGGGAGCAAACCCGCGATTAGTCCTTATAAAAATTCCATTTTCAGAAATATTGCTCAATATACCCTTATTACTCAGGTTGCCTGAACTGAAGGTAACCTCAAGCCTTTTTGTATACCTTGGAAAGCGCTGGTAACCTCTTTGTTTCCGCATCAGAATTGTTTTTTCAGAAGAATGAGTTCATCTCTCCTTTGGCCTGTTGAGATTATGTGCACTTTCACTCCCATCAATTTTTCGATCTCCCTTACATATGCTTTTGCAGCCCTGGGAAGTTTTTTGAATTCTGTTGTGCCGAGCGTGCTTGTATCCCAACCGCTAACTTCTTCATAGACAGGTTCACATTCATCAAAGAAGTTCATTTCCTTCGGAAACTCAGTATATATCTTTCCATTATGCCTATAGGAAGTACAAATCTTCAGGCTTTTCATACCATCGAGGATGTCAAGTTTTGTTATAGCAATTCCTGTGAGGCCGTTGATCCTTGCTGAGTGCCGTAATATGACCATGTCCAGCCAGCCGCATCTCCTTGGTCTGCCGGTTGTTGCACCATATTCTCCGCCTTTTTCCCTGATCGTATCTCCAAGGGAATCCTTTATTTCAGTAGGGAAAGGCCCGCTGCCAACCCTTGTTGTGTAAGCCTTTACTACGCCGAGAACCTTTGATATCTTTGTCGGCCCGATACCGAGACCGGTGCAGGCTCCTCCTGCAATAGCATTCGAAGAAGTTACATACGGATATGTCCCGTGGTCAATATCCAGGAGAGCACCCTGTGCGCCTTCACATAATATGTTCTTCTGTTTGTATATCATGTCGTTTATAAGAATATCCGTATCAGCAATATAGGGAGAGAGTATCTCTGCATGTTCCATATATTCCTTAAAAATACTGTCAGCATTAAGGGGAGAAGTTTTATAGAAATTCTCGAACATGAAATTCATATGAACGAGATTTGCCTTTAATTTTTCCTTAAATACAGAAGGCTGGAGAAGGTCTGCTACCCGTATTCCTCCTCTTCCTATCTTGTCACAATAGGCAGGCCCTATGCCGCGGCCTGTTGTGCCTATACTTTTTGAACCTCTGAGCCTCTCATTTTCTTTATCTATGACAATGTGATATGGCATTATGAGATGGGCATTTTTGCTCAGAAAAAGCTTCTTGCCTGCCTCAATCCCTCTATCCCTGAGCCCGTTTATTTCCTCAATGAGCGCTGCCGGGTCAACAACAACGCCATTTCCTATAAGACACAACTTTTCTTTATAGAGTATCCCTGAAGGAATGAGATGAAGTATAAACTTTTCGTTATTGATGACAACAGTATGGCCTGCATTATGGCCTCCCTGATATCGCGCAACAACATCCGCNTTTTCAGAAAGATAATCGACAATCTTTCCCTTGCCTTCGTCTCCCCACTGTGAACCTACTACAACCATACTTGGCATGTTTATTACCTCGACTTAGAGACTTATTTGTTTAACTAAGAGGATATTCGGGAGTTTCTTAATCTCTTCGATAATCTGCGGTGAAGCGTGTGTATCAATGCTGACAACAGAGATTGCCTTACCTCCCTGAGTTTCCCTTCCGAAATGCATTCTTGCAATATTGATCCTGTTTTTGCCAAGGAGTGTGCCGATGTTTCCTATAACACCGGGCTTATCATTGTTATACATGAAAAGCAGCTCTCCCTCAGGCATGATCTCAACCTTGAAGTTGTCAATGCTCACAATACGGGGGTCTTTTTTGCTGAACAGGGTGCCTGCAAAATAGCTCTGTTTATCCTTTGCCTTAACCCTGAGTGCAACCATATTTTGATAATCACCTTCGTCTGAGCTCTTGATTTCTTTGACCTCTATGCCCCGTTCCTTGGCAATAACCGGCGCATTCACAAAGTTTACTGTCTCTTCCAGCATAGGGGAAAGAAATCCCTTAATAGCTGCAATAGTAACCGGGGCCGTATTGATCCTGGATGCGTCTCCCTGATATTCTATAGTAATCTCGGTTACACCGCCTTCGAACATCTGTGCGGCAAATCCCCCGATTTTCTCAGCAAGGTTTATATAAGGCTGAAGCCTTGACACCTGGTCTGACGGGATAGACGGGAAATTTACAGCATTTCTTATTGTGCCGTGAATGAGATAATCTACGATCTGTTCTGCAACTGCAACTGCAACATTTTCCTGTGCCTCTTTCGTCGATGCGCCAAGATGAGGGGTAGCAATAACATTGTCAAGTGTAAGGAGGGGGTTGTTCCCAGGGGGTTCTTTTTCAAATACATCAAGTGCAGCGCCGGCAACCTTACCTTCAACAATAGCATCATAAAGGTCTTTTTCATTTATAAGCCCGCCCCTTGCGCAATTGATTATCCTGACACCTTGCTTCATTATCTTAATGGTCTTTTTATTGATGAGATTTTTTGTTTCCGGAGTTAAAGGTGTATGTATAGTAATAAAATCAGAGCGTTTGAATAATTCCTTAAGATCAACCTTTTCAACTCCCATAATCTTTGCTTTATCTTCACTTAAAAAGGGATCAAATGCTATGACATTCATGGCAAAGGCCTGCATCCTCTTGGCAACCTGACTGCCTATATTGCCTATGCCCAGGATGCCGAGTGTCTTGTTGTAAAGCTCTACTCCCATGAACTTCTTTTTCTCCCACTTCCCGGCCTTAAGCGACATCGTAGCCTGTGGTATCAGCCTTGCGAGTGAAACCAAATGCGCAATAGTATGCTCTGCTGTGGTGATAGTATTGCCGCCAGGTGTATTCATCACAACAATCCCTTTTTTGGTGGCTGCTGTCTTGTCAACATTATCGAGTCCGGAACCTGCACGTCCTATGACCTTCAGGTTTTTGGCAGCAGATATTATGTCTGATGTAACCTTTGTTGCTGACCTTATAACCAGGCCGTGGTAATCGCCTATGCAGGCCTTGAGTTCTTCAGGCTTTAAACCAACCTTCATATCAACCTCAAGCCCTGCGTTTTTTAGTATCTCAACGCATTTTGATGATATGTTATCACTGATAAGAACTTTCATTAGTCCTCCCTAAGCCATTAATAATTCTTGGGCAACAGCCACACCTGTACCGAGCTTTACAGGATAACCCATACCTTTTAGCACCATTTCAATCCCTGCAATCGCTGTAATAATATCGAATCGTTCAGAATATCCCAGGTGCGCAATTCTGAAAACTTTGCCTTTTGCCCTGTCCTGTCCGCCGGCTGCAGTGATTCCATATTTCTCCCTGAGGTTTTTATACACAACCTGACCGTCTATCCCGGGAGGCGTCATAATCGCAGTTACCGAGTTGGATGGGGACTCCTTCGGGTAAAGTTCCAGTCCTATCGCCTGAACAGCCTTTCTTGTTGCATCTGCAAGTCTTTCATGTCTGTTGAATACATTTTCCAGTCCCTCAGCCTGAAGCATCTTCAGACTTTCATTCAGCCCTATGATAAGGGTTACCGGTGATGTAAAGTTCGTCTGGTTCTTGGCCAGGTTTTCCCTTTCTTTCCTGAAATTGAAGTAAAAATGGGGTAATTTTGAGGTCTCAGCCTTTGCCCATGCCTTTTCGCTCACACTGACAAAGGCAATGCCGGGCGGCAGCATTACACCTTTTTGTGAGCCACCAACCATGATATCAATACCCCAATCGTCTGTTCTCAGGTCATGGGCAACCAGGGCACTTATAGCATCAACGATGAATAATGTATCTTTGTATTTTTTTACAACAGATCCCAATGCCTGTATATCGTGATAAACACCGGTTGAAGTCTCTGATGCCTGGACAAATACGCCCTTAATATCCTTGTTCTTTTTAAGCCTCTTTTCGACTTCTTCAGGTTTAACTGTGTAGCCCCATTCAACAATAATTTCTTCAACGTCAAGACCGTAAGACTGGCATATCTTTGTCCATCTCTCTCCAAACTTACCGCCGTTTATAACAAGAACCTTGTCATCCTTATTGAAAAAATTATTAACAGCCCCCACCATTCCTCCTGTGCCTGTTGAGCTCAGGATAAGCACATCATTTTTCGTCTGGTACAGCCACTGAAGGCCTTTTTTTGCTGAATCAAGCACTGGAAGGAAATCGGGTGAACGGTGGTGTATTATCGGTGCTGCCATTGCAAGGAGCACCTCTGAAGGAACAGGTGTTGGTCCAGGTGCCAATAAATAACGTTTTAACATGAAAAATCCTCCTGAAATACCTTTTATTTGTAATTATATTAACGATTAGGCAGACTTTGGAAATTAGCACACTAATGGGCTTTTGGTCAAGGGCAACTACTTTACAAGGTACTAATAAGGTTATTATAATTAGTTATATTGAAGAAGAAAGTACTAATCGGCATTTCTATTCTACTCATAGGCTTCCTACTTGGCGGGCTTACATTCTATGGCCTGGGCAGGCTTACCGGTCAATATAACTATATGCCACGTACAGTTTCGCCAAATGTCCCCCGCCAGATCATGGAGACAGAAAGGGCATTCTCTGAGATTGTCAGCACTGTTTCACCTTCAGTTGTCAACATCTCTACTACAAAGGTCGTAAGAAAAGATACAGGCCCCTTTTCAGAAGACCCTTTCTATGATTTTTTGAGTCCGTTTCATGATTTTGGGATGCCTAAAAAATGGAAGGAACGCAGTCTTGGCTCAGGGGTTATTGTATCTTCCGACGGATATATAATAACAAACAACCATGTTGTTGAAAAGGCAGACGAGATAAAGGTGACCTTACTCGACAAGAGGATATTCAAGGGACATATTGTAGGCGCTGACCCTAAAACAGACATCGCCATAATAAGGATCGATGCAAGCAATCTTCCGACATTAACATGGGGCGATGCTGATAGATTACAGGTTGGTGAATTTGTCCTTGCCATAGGAAGTCCGTATGGTCTGAGCAATACCGTTACGATGGGGATTATCAGCGCTGTTGGAAGGGCTAATGTCGGGATCGCTGATTATGAGGATTTTATTCAGACAGACGCTGCTATAAATCCCGGAAATTCAGGCGGGCCTTTGGTGAACATAAAAGGAGAGATTATCGGGATTAATACAGCAATATTTTCNAGAACCGGGGGNTACCAGGGGATTGGTTTTGCAGTGCCAAGCAATATGGTACGTCTTGTAATGGACCAGCTTGTTCAAAAAGGAAAGGTTACAAGGGGATGGATAGGTGTTACCATTCAGGAACTTACACCTGAACTTGCTCAGGAGTTTGGTCTGAAAAGGTCAAAGGGAGCCCTTGTGAGTGATGTTGGGAAAGACAGTCCGGCCGCAAAAGCCGGGATCATGAGGGGTGATATAGTTCTTGAATTAAATGGAAAGGAAGTAAAAGACGTAAGCAGCCTGCGAAATATGGTTGCCCAGAGTAAGACCGGCAGTGAGATTACATTAAAGATTCTAAGGGCAGGGAAGGAATTCGTTGTTAAAGTTCTTATTGTTGAATTGCCAAGAGAAGTGGCTGAAGTCTCTCCTGAGCGGTTGCCAAACGATACAGAAGCAAAGGTATTAACAGGACTCACTGTTATGGACCTCTCAAAGGAGATTGTAAGGCAGCTTGGATTTAATAAAGATGAAAAAGGGGTTGTTGTTGTAAGGGTAGAACCAGGAAGTCCGGCAGATGATGCTGAGATCAAAAAAGGTGATATTATAAAAGAAATTAATAAAAAGGAGATATATAACCTGGAAGATTTTAACAGGATAACAAAAAATATAAAAAAGAATGAATCAGTCCTTCTTTTTATTAACAGAAGCGGTAAAAAATATTATATTATCCTCAAGGCATCTTGAAGACAGCAGACTCTGCTCATAAATGCTTCTATACTGCAACGACTTTTATTCCCATTCTTGTAACTTCTAAATAGATATTCTGAAAAAGGAAGGAGGTGAAAATAATGTTTATCATTCTCAGGGTCATTGTTTTTTTGTTTTTTGCATTATCAGGATACATGATAGGTATTAAATATAATAACGAAATATATGGTGTTCTGACAGGAGGGGTTTTAGGTTTAATTGCCATAGTTGCAGAGATACAATTGAAGAAAATAGAACTTGGCACCATTATTGGAGGATTATTAGGAATTTCCTGCGGGCTTTTATTTACGTACCTTCTTATGCTCCCATTGAAATTATTTCTTGGTGAAGATGTAAATGTTATATCCTTTGGGTTAATGGCAGTATTCGGATATGGCGGACTTCTTATCGGCCTGAGCAGGGGCAAGGCAATATCTGTAGCAGCTATTTTCAGGCTCTTCAGAGGACAGGGGATGGAAGAGCACCTGAAAATTCTCGATACCAGTGTAATAATAGATGGACGTATTGCAGATGTGTGTGAGACAGGGTTCCTTGAAGGCGTCTTTATCCTTCCCCAATTCATACTTCAGGAGCTTCAACACATAGCAGACGCTTCGGATACTATGAAACGGGCAAGAGGAAGACGCGGACTTGATATTCTACACAAAATCCAAAAGATGTCACGCATAACTGTTAGGATAGTCGATGAGGACTTTCCAAAGATAAAAGAGGTCGATGCAAAACTTGTTGCCTTGGCAAAGCTTTTAAACGCCAAAGTCATAACAAATGATTTTAACCTTAATAAGGTTGCAGAACTTCAGGGGGTATCTGTACTGAATATAAATGAGCTTGCTAATTCTCTAAAACCGGTTGTACTGCCGGGAGAAGCAATGAAGGTTTTTATATTGAAAGAAGGAAAGGAATATAATCAGGGAGTTGCCTATCTCGATGACGGGACCATGGTTGTTGTGGAAAATGGAAGGAGACTTATAGGGAAAAATTCGGATGTAACGGTGACAAGTGTGTTACAAACAACAGCAGGCAGGATGATATTTTCGAAGCTAAAAGAGGACTATGAAAGAGAGGGGAGTTAAAGGGAGCAAAGCAGGTCATAAACTAAGATGAAAGAAGATCGGGAACAGAAGAGAGTTGTTGCAATTGTGCCGGCGGCCGGTCTGGGAAAAAGATTTGGTCCGGATACTAACAAACCCTTTAAAAGTCTCGGCGGTAAACCGCTCATTATCTGGTCTCTTGAGACATTACAGTCTGTTCATGAAATAGAAGAGATAATCCCTGTCCTTAAGGTAGAAGATATGGAATACGGGCAGAAGATTTTCAAGAAATACAACATCTCAAAAATAAGGAGTATAGCGCCTGGCGGAAAAGAAAGGCAGGATTCTGTATATAATGGACTCAGGCTCATAAAAAATAAAGATTGTTTAGTGCTCATACATGATGGCGTAAGGCCCTTTATTGAAAGAGAACTGATTGAAAAGGTGATAAAGGAATTATTAACCCCCTCTGTCTCCCATTTTTCGCACTCAGGGGGATTCACTGAGGCGAAAGCAAATGGGGTTGAAGGAGGGATTGATGGTGTTGTCCTTGGTGTTCCTGTAAAAGATACGATTAAAGAGGCAGAGGACGGTATAATAAAGAAGACCCTGAAAAGAGGCTCTCTGTGGGCTATCCAGACACCCCAGATTTTTCCTTATGATAAAATGATCCATGCATACGAAAAAGCGATGAAAGAGGGATTCTATTCAACGGATGAAGCTGCCCTTATAGAAAAATACGGGGGGAATATAATGATTGTAATTGGGTCATATAAAAATATTAAAATTACAACGCCGGAAGATATGCAGATTGCGGAAATTTTTCATTTAAAAGAGAGAAGATAGGTTTCTATGCGTATCGGAATTGGCTACGACTCTCACAAGCTCGTTGAGGGAAGAAGGCTCATAATCGGCGGGATAACAATCCCCTTCAAAAAGGGGCTTATAGGCCACTCTGATGCAGATGTTTTAAGCCATGCGATTATTGACTCTCTTATAGGAGCGCTCGGCCTCGGCGATATAGGTCAGCATTTTCCTGATACAGATCCGCAGTGGAAGGACGCTTCAAGCATAGAGCTTCTGAAACATATTATTAACCTGATTCGCATGAATGGTTATGAAGTCTCATGGATCGATTCAAGCATAATAGCGGAAAAACCTAAACTCTCTCCGTATATTGAAGACATGAAAACAGCATTATCAGAGTCAGGAATCCCTTCAGGGGCAATTAATATTAAAGTAAAAACAAACGAGGGCATGGGTTTTATAGGACGAGGCGAAGGCATTGCAGCATATGCAGTCTGTTTGCTGAAGCATATTGAGCAAATTATTTTAAAATAAGCTTTCTGATATCTCCAATCCTCATGGTGACTTTATTAGAGTCGAGGTATTCAAGAAGGGGAAGGGCATATTTTCTTGTTGTACTGAGGACATCCCTGAATTCTGCTACGGTCATTTCCGGTTTTTTGGCGTAAAATTCTTTTAATTTCACGATCATCATGCTGTATACAGAGGATGCTATGTACATTGAGTCATTAATCCTCACTATGCTGCCTTCCTTTGACATGAGTTTCATGATATCTGCAAAACGCTTTTGGTCCATTTTCATAGATTGCAGGAGTTCTTCTTTCATAGGAGGCTGAACTCCGCCTTTTTCAAGGAGTTCAAGGATCTTTGTCTTTCCTGTCTCATCTCCCTGTGAGAGCGCTACTTTGAAAGTAGCAAGTCGGACGAGTTCCTTCTCAATGGCGATATCTTTCACCGAAGGTATCAAATTACCGAAAAGACGTGGCTCAATGGCGAGACGCGCCCTGAGTTCCTCTTTCAGCATTCCGGGCTTTAAAGGGTTTTTCTTATGGAAATCATCCATGATCTTTTTTATTGTTTCCCTGAAGGATTCAAATGCGCTTTTATGAATAAGTAAGTCTTCAAACTGCATCAGGATGCCTTTTCCTTTTAAATCCTTAATGGCTTCTCTTATGGAAGGGATTTCAGCCTTGATCCAGCCTTCGATTAAAGAGATTTTAATGCCATGGATGCCTGACCTCTTCACCTTAACAGCAATCTTTTCAGACGGGTTTCCTGTTTCGAATGTCAGCAGGTCATCCAGCCCCTCTTTATAAGTCCTGCGATAGGATAAGGGATCGAGCACCTCTCCGCCACCGATAGTGTCTACCGGTGAGAATCTCCTGATGATATATCTGTCCCCGGACATCGCGATAACAGGCTCATGGAGCCTGAACTGGCAGTAAGAGGTTTCCCCTGCCTTAAGCTCATTCTTTCCAAAGATGATAACCCTTGCTGTGGTTTCGGATGTGCCAAGGTGGAAATGGACAAGACTCTTGCTCTTAAGTATTGGTGCATCAGAAAGCAACTCTACCGTAGCGTCGATCTTTCTTGTTGGTGTGAGCCTATCAGGCACCACAACAGCATCACCCCTTTTTAATGCGTCTTTGTCAACTCCCTGGAGATTTATTGCTACCCTCTGTCCGGCATACGCAGTCTGTATGGGTTTGCCATGGCTGTGGAGACCCCTGACTTTGCTCTTTATATTGCTCGGCAGTATCTCAGCATCTTCATCAACCGATATGCTTCCGGAAATGGCAGTGCCTGTGACAACAGTTCCGAACCCCTTTAAGGTAAAAACCCTGTCAATAGGAAGCCTGAAAAGACCTTTAGTCTGTTTTGGTTCGACCTGCAAGGCCACTTCTTTGATCTTGTCTTTCAGAAGGTCGATATTGAGCATTGTCTTTGATGAGACAGGCACTATAGATGCACCTTCGAGAAAGGTGCCTTTTACAAAGGTTCTTACATCATCCGCAACGAGATCGAGCCAGTCTTTTTCGACAAGGTCTGCCTTTGTGATCGCAATGAGACCTGATTTGATCTTAAGGAGATTACAGATATTGAGATGTTCACGGCTCTGTGGCATAATCCCCTCGTCAGCAGCTATAACAAGAAGAACAAGGTCTATCCCACCGGCGCCTGCAAGCATGTTCTTGATAAGTCTCTCATGTCCCGGAACATCCACGATACCAACAGTGAGGCCATCAGGATAGTGCAGGTCTGCAAAACCCAGATCAATGGTAATGCCACGCTCTTTCTCTTCTTTGAGCCTGTCAGGATCTATTCCTGTAAGGGCCTTTACGAGAGAGCTCTTGCCGTGATCAATATGTCCTGCAGTTCCGAGTATTGTGTATCGCATATGGATATGTGCCTTTAATTTTACACTTTTTAAAAAATTTTGATCTCTGAATAACTCAAACTGACAATCTTCCTGCCTTAAGAAACTCTTTCTTAGTCCCGTTTTTCTTAATTAAGGTTACTGTCGGCTTGAAGAAAACAAAGTCTTTGTGGAACGGGGTCTGAACTTTTCCGCCGAATGAGCTGTTGTCACCAAAGGCTAAATGTATCGTACCGAAAATCTTTTCTGCCTCAAGGATATTATCAGGCCTCTTTGCAGCCTTATTCGTGCCGATACCGAGTTCAGCGATATTCCTGTTTTCAGGCCTTTCAGCAAGCTTCATGCTTAGGTATTCTGTGTAATCATCTTTACCGGAGATATCCGCAACGCAACCATCTTTTACAATAACGGTTACGGGAGATGTAAGTTGCCTTGTCGGAGACCATTCAAGGACAAGTCTTCCCTGCGCTGTTCCTTCGACAGGCGCCAGGTAGACCTCACCTGCGGGGAGGTTGCTGAAAGACCCTTGTCTGGTAAGGATTCCCGTGTCTGAGAGAACCTTTCTTCCCCTTACAGAGAAGGAGATACGGGTGCCATTCGGTGTTTTTACCTCAATATGTTCAGCTGTTTTTACTAATTTAGCTATACTGTTTGTCATTTTTGCCAATGCCTTCCAGTCAACATTCATAGACCCTTCAAGCATAGAGATATCAAAGATGGGCATGCTTGCATATCTGCAACCGCAAGTCCTTGTCAGAAAATCCCGGAACCTGGTATGGCTTGTAGAAAAATTCGAGAGGGCGATAACGCAGTCAACAGCATTTTTGCTATACCGTCTGATTATATTTTCAGCCCTTTTTATATCTTTTTCTTTTGCAGTTTTGTTCAGAATTGGATTAAAGATTCCGCCTTTCTTCATCGCCGCGACTGCTTTTTCTCCGAATGCAAGCTTCCATAGTTCCTGAGGAGGCTCTGAACCGTGACTGCCTGTTGCAGGATATTCAAAGGATATGATTGATTTACAGAAACTCTTGCCTGTCTCAGCAGCAAGCATAGACAGGCATCTGAGCTTTGATCTTCTCTCCCTGTCTGATTCATTAATATCTTCCCTGTCTGTTACCTTGTCATTAAAGAGAAGAACTCGCTCGTGCTTTTTTACACTGAGGTTAACCCTGAATATATCCCTAAGTGTACAGGTTATCAAGGTGATTTTATTTGAATAAAAATTCCATCTGTTTGAGATGTGCGCCCGGGAAACTGATTGGATAGTTGCAGTCAAAGCAGGCAGTGCAGTAATTATGAGAATCAGGGACAATCTTTCTGAGACCTTCCAGGCTGAGATAAGCAAGGGAATCAGCAGTCACATATTTTTTGATCTCTTCGATGAGATGGGTGGAGGCAATCAGTTCCCTTCTTGTGGGCGTATCTATACCGTAAAAGCAGGGGCCGATTGTCGGAGGAGAGCTTATCTTTAAATGAACCTCTTTTGCACCTCCTCCTTCCCGCAGCATTTTAACAATCTTCTTGCTTGTGGTGCCTCTGACTATTGAGTCATCAACGACTATTATTTTTTTACCTTCGAGGATCTTTCGTACCGGGTTCAGTTTTATCTTCACACCAAAATGTCTGATGTTGTTTTTTGGTTCTATAAAAGTCCGTCCGACATAGTGGTTTCTTATAAGACCAAAATCGAACGGTATGTTGCTCTCTTCTGAAAATCCGATTGCTGCCGGCACACCAGAGTCAGGCACAGGGATAACAAGGTCTGCTTCTGTAGCCGACTCCCTTGCGAGTTGTCTCCCGAATTCTTTCCTCATCTCGTTTACATTCAGGCAACCGAAGATGTTGCTGTCAGGTCTCGAAAAATAGATGAATTCGAATACGCAAAAGGCCTTTCTCTGATTGTTGAATATCTTCAGCGATTCAAGCCCCTGCTCATTTATGATAAGCACTTCTCCGGGTTCTATGTCACGTATGTAGGTCGCATCTATTAAGTCAAAGGCACAGGTCTCTGATGCTATGACATAAGCGCCGTCCTTCATGCCAAGGCTGAGTGGTCTGACACCGAAAGGATCCCGTATTGCGATAAGTTCTTTCTCTCTGAGTATTAACAGGCTGAATGAACCACTGATCTGGGTAATTGCATGGGCCACTCTTTCATAAAAGTCATTTCCTTTGGAATGAGCAATGAGATGCACAATTACTTCACTGTCTGATGAAGACTGGAATATTGCCCCTTCGTCCTCCAGTGATGCCCTGAGGTCAGTAGCGCTGACAAGATTTCCGTTGTGGGCTATGGCAAGTGTTCCGAGTGCGAAATTTGCAACTATAGGCTGAACATTCTTCAGCACACTGGTACCGGCTGTCGAATATCTGTTATGGCCTATTGCCATATAGCCGGGGAGCCTTCTGAGTCTTTTTTCACTAAAAATGTCGGCAACAAGGCCCATGGACTTTTCAAGGAAGAGTTGCCTTCCGTCAGAAGAGCATATGCCAGCGCCCTCCTGTCCTCTGTGCTGAAGTGCATAAAGCCCAAGATATGTAAGGTTTGCTGCTTCCGGGTGCCCGAATATCCCAAATACGCCGCACTCTTCGTGGATGTCGTGGAACATAAGTAATTTTATTTTAACATATATGTGTTTTTCAATTGACCTTATTTTCATTCTATGGTAGAAAAATAGATGAACGAAAAGCAGAAATTGCTCTCNCATCTCCCTTCTGTNGATGAAATCCTGAAAAGTGGGCAGGGGATGGCATGGCTCGATACCTATCCGAGAAGGTATGTTATTCAGGGCATAAGAGAGGGAATCGACCGGAAAAGAAAGGATATTTTCGAGGGGCTGTCTGCCGATGTCTCTGCAGAAGTTATGATGGCAGATATAGAGAATATCATAGCAAGGCTCTCCTCTTTCAGCCTGATACCCCTGATCAATGCAACAGGCGTGGTAATACATACAAACCTTGGCCGTTCGACTCTTTCTGAACGGATACTCGAGAATATTATCCGGGTTTCCGGGAGCTATTCGAATCTTGAATATGATATTGACAAGGGGAAAAGGGGGAAGAGGTATACCCATATTAAAAGAATTCTCAGGGAAGTAACCGGGGCAGAGGATGCGCTTGTTGTGAACAACAATGCAGCTGCTGTCCTGCTCTGTCTCAATACATTGTCAAAAGAAAAAGAAGTGATTGTTTCGAGAGGTGAGCTCGTTGAGATCGGGGGATCTTTCAGGATACCTGATGTTATGACATCAAGCGGGGCTATTCTCCACGAGGTTGGGACAACAAACAAAACCCATCTCTTTGACTATGAAAAGGCTATAAATGAAAACACCTCACTAATTTTGAAGGTACATAAATCAAATTACCGGATTAAGGGATTTACTGATGAGGTGTCCATTGATGACCTAGTCAGACTCGGCAGAAAGCATCACATCCCTGTTATGTTCGACCTCGGGAGCGGGTGTCTTATAGATTTAAAGCCATTCGGTATCCATGATGAACCAGCAGTCAGGGAGATTGTGAAAACAGGGGTTGATCTGACGACCTTCAGCGGTGACAAGCTCCTCGGCGGTCCACAGGGTGGGGTGATTGTAGGGAACAGGGAGTATATAGAAAAGCTTCAGAAGAATCCCATGACAAGGGCCTTGAGGATAGACAAACTGACACTCGCCGGGTTTGAGGCAACGCTAATGGAGTATATTGATGAAGAAAAAGTAATTGAAAATATTCCGACGCTCAGGATGCTCCTGCAAAAACCCGAAGAGATAAAGAAACGGGCAAATAAGATAGCGACCAGATTGAGGAGAAAAATAAAGGATGCCCGCATTCAGGTAATGACCGATTCATCCAGGGCTGGTGGCGGTTCACTACCGGAAGAAGATCTTCCCACCTATGTTGTATCTGTAAAAGCTGCTGAACCATCTGTTAATGAACTTGAGGAAAGATTGAGGATGGGTAAGCCTCCGATTATCACGAGAATAAAAGAGGACTCCTTAATCGTTGATGCAAGAACAGTAAGGGATAAAGATATTGAGATCCTTGTGAAGGGAATGAGGGCGGCGATACTAAAAGATTCTGCTTCATGAGGAAGATTTTTTTCTGCATTTTTCTTTTATAAATAGACTTTAGGCTGTCGGGACATTTCGCAGATTCCTCAAAAAACCCATATACTATCGGTGACAGTAATATTATGGAAACTATGAATCAACAAAAAAACAAGCAATGCCTCCTGCTATTTTTGAAATATCCGGAGAGGGGAAAGGTAAAGTCCCGTCTTGTAAAAGATCTGAATGAAGATATAACACTCTTGCTTTATAAGAATTTTATTCTTGATATTTTAGATACCCTGAAAAAGGGAAGATTTAGAGTAAAGATTTGTTTCTACCCTCCTGACTCAAAAGAAAAGGTGAGGGACTGGCTTGGGAATAACTATGTATACATGCCCCAGATAGGAGAAGATCTGGGGGAGAGGATGAAGAATGCCTTCACTACGGTTTATTCAGAAGGGTTTTCAAAAGCAGTGCTGATCGGCAGTGATATACCGGATTTAAACGATACAGTATTGGATGAGGCATGTGAATGCGATGATCACGACGTGGTTATTGGTCCGGCGTCTGATGGCGGGTATTATCTGATAGGCTTTAAAAATAACACATTTCTGCCTGAAATATTTGATGGGATACAATGGGGCAGCGGAACAGTATTCAAAAAAACAATCGGAATTTTGAAAAGAGATGACCGTAAAGTCCATATATTGCCGGAATGGCAGGATATAGACAGGCTTGATGATCTGAGAGCATTATTTGATAGAAACAGAGATACAGAGTTCGCACATTCAAGGACAATGGTTTTTCTCTCTGCAAATTCCAAAACCATTTTTAAATAAGTGAGTTGCTCATTTTCGATTATCCTGCCTGTATTAAATGAATCATTGATAATCAATCAAACCATTGAACATATTTATCACCTGGGGTATGGTTTTGATTTAGAGGTAATAGTCGTCGACGGGGATACGGAGGGAGGGACTGTTTACAGCATAAAAGATGAAAGGGTAATAAAGGTTAAATCTCCAAAGGGGCGTGGAAGACAGATGAATAAAGGGGCCTCTGTTGCAACAGGCGATATTTTATTATTTTTACACACCGATACCGAACTGCCTGAGAATGCCTTCAGGACAATCTCTGCAGTGATGGACAAGAAACAACATGTGGGTGGAGCTTTTGATTTAGGTATAAAGTCAGGCAGGCTGATATTCAGACTGATCGAGAAAATGGTTTGTATCCGTACACGCCTTACAGGCATACCTTATGGTGATCAGGCGATATTCATAAAAAAGGATTTCTTCGCAGGAATGAAAGGCTATCAGGAAATTCCGATCATGGAAGATGTGGAATTTATGAGACGTATAAAAAAGTCAGGATATAAGATTTACATTATTCGGCAGAGAGTCTTAACTTCTCCACGCAGGTGGGAAAAAGAGGGTGTAATTTACTGTACACTGCGCAATTGGATCTTGATAGGCCTTTATCTTTTAGGAATCGGGCCGGAAAAATTGGTAAAATTTTATTACCATGGTTGGAATAATTAAGTGATGGTGCATAATCAGTTGTTGAGCAAATCCAAACCATGGTCCGGAAACGAGGCTACCCTCCTGCGCGCTTGGATTTGTATCCCATCTCCTGAAGAAGCGCAATGACCGCATCACAGTGGTCCCCCTGAATTTCAAGAACATCGTTCTTGAGAGAACCTCCAGTCCCGAGCCTTGCTTTTAATTGCTTGAGAAGCGCCTCTCTGTCTTTTGCTGATATCTGAAGACCTTCTATCAGGGTAACAGATTTTCCTCCGCGCCCCTTCCGCTCAAGACGAACATAAATCCGCTGCTGTGAAGGATGAGATGGCTCCTTTGAAGATTTCACGGAGGGTTTATCATTGCGGGGGACGATTTTATCAGTGGAATAGACAAGTCTTGATTTATCATCAGCCATAAGTGATTTTAGCACAAAGCAATGAATGTGCTTCTTCAAAAGCGCTTCTGAAAACAGAGTGATTATTTTTTACTTATATTTCAAGACTTGGCCCTGTGGCAAACTTATTCATAACAACATCCCCTTGTCAGATTCTTTACGATGGTATTCTGTTAAAATAAAAAATCAACAATTTATTACATGAACAGGAAAGGAAGAGTCATGAAACAAAAAATATTCATATTATTTCTCTGTACAGGCTTATTTATATTATCTTTGGGTGTTGTTCAGGCAGAGGCGAAAAAGCTGACAGTAATTTTTGATCAGGGACATGACCAGAAGTTTGTCATCGAAAAAGAGGGCGACCTGCAGCTTTCCAGACTCTCAGGATTACTCAGGAAAGAAGGGTATGATGTAAAAGTGAACGCGGGACAGATAAAAGATGCAACGCTGAAGACCGCAGATGTCCTGATAATCTCCGGAGCATTCCAGCCCCTTTCGCCTGAAGAAACAGATGCAATTGTCCGATTTTTAGAGAAGGGTGGGAAACTCTGCGTTATGCTGCATATTCCGCAACCGCTTATAGGATTAATGAGCAGGCTGAAGGTCTATGCATCAAACGGTGTGATTGAGGAACAGGAGAACACGATTAATAATGCCTCCAAAGAATTCTTTATAACAAACATGGAAAAACATGAAATCACCAGGGGGCTTAAGAAAATCGGGGTTCACGGAGCATGGGCTCTTATGACCGAGAGCAAGACATCACAGATAATTGCCCGTACAGGCTCGAAGGCATGGGTTGATCTGAACAGAGACGGGAAATTCAATGAAACCGATGCCCGGCAGTCATTCGGGGTTGTAATCGCAGGCACTCTGGGCAAGGGGAAATATGTTATCTTTGGGGATGATGCGATCTTTCAAAACAAGTTCCTCGATCAGGAGAATATGCCCCTCGGGAAAAATCTGGCAGCTTGGATGAAGTGATTTTTGCAGAATGTTCCGGCACCGTTCTCTATTTTTACTACCTCGGGGATGCCCTCCTGTCCCAGACATATACATCATACCCGTCAACCATTTTACTGATCGGTATAAAGCCGGAACGGTCCTGCAGAGGCTCTATCGCGGGTTTCGCTATGCAGATTGAATTGTACGTCGCCTGTTTCTGCATATGCCCGGCAACGTCGATGACACGATCGCTCATCTCTTCCAGCGGTAATGATTCATCAAAATAGACATAGCCTGCGTTTATACCGCACCTCACCCGAAAATCTTGCCTAATTGTTTTAACATGTTTATTGAAATCTTCAAGTCCATGAATGACATCCCGCGCAGCTTTTACCGCATCATCGACTGTTTTAAAGCAAGACATCACGCCGTCAGGAGTCCATGTGGATTTTATTACACCATTGAGTCTCAGTTTTTCCTTGACGAAATTCTTATATGATTTAAAATCATATTCGATAACCGCCCTATCTTCTCCTTCTTTAATGCCGGTCGAATCTACGACATCGATCGCAAGAAACGCAAGATCCCTTCCCATGGCGTCAAGTTTTCTCTTTGTCTCTGCAAAAAGCCTCAGGAGTTCTTCCCGGTCTTTCTTGTCTACAGTTTGGAGCATTTCTATTTTTTCTCTTAGAGGAGCTAGAACCTTAGAATCGTCTGGAACTTTAAACTGTTCTTTCCATTTTTCGTAATCCTTCATAATTATCACGTTCGCCGCTTTGTTCCTGAAATATTTTCTTAGTTTATTTGCAGAATAAAACAGGATGCTGGCGACTGTGATCATAATCCAGCGGGTCAAGTCCTGACTAGCTATCTTTGTAGGAATATGGTTCTGAACAAACAGCCCGATCGACCTTTCAATATCCATTGATTTGCGGATATATTGAAATGACATGGCATTTTTCATATATGGTACAGCAAGAGGCAGAAGGAATATAATAATGAGAACGAGGCTGGATAAAGCCAGCAATCTCATTAGAAACATTAATGCTTTATAGGGGAGAGCCTGTAAAGATCTGATTTCTTTCGGTTGACTCATAACATCAAATTTTTTACAAATAATAATACCAGAATCGCTACCGAACTCCAACGAGAGCCCTATTCACACTAAGATATAAGGTCGGGTTAGCACTTTTTGTTTTCCTCAGAAGTATCTTCATCAGGCGGAGGCGGAATATAGCGCGCGTTTTTTAACGTACTTCCCACAACAGATTATGAGAACGTATATAATATGGTGAGGGTGGAATAGAATACTGTTCTTCATGAATGAATGACGAAAGCGTTTTATCAACATAGCAGAACTTCTGCTATCTATTTCTTAGTTTTCAGCCTTATATTGTGGTTCTTTCTAAACAAGTCAGGGGCAGAATCTGTCATGCTTCATTCAGACCCATCAGTCCCCATTCTTCTCTATCACCGCTTTAGCACTACAGTAACCGACAGTATGACAGTCACAACTCCAGTATTCAGATCTCATCTCCGGTATCTCAAAGAGCATGGCTACACCATTCTGCCACTCAGACAGCTCGTACAGTATTATCTCAGGAAAGGACCCCTGCCCCCTGCCCGCTCGGTAGTAATTGTGGTGGATGATGGGCACAAATCAGTCTATACGGATATGCTGCCCGTTGTAAGGGAATTCAACATCCCGGTAACGCTTTTTATTTATCCATCGGCTATCTCTAATGCCCCATATGCCATGACATGGGAACAACTGCATATATTGAAAAAGACCGGACTTTTTGAGTTCCAGTCGCATTCATACTGGCATCCCAATTTTAAAAAGGAAAAGAAACGGCTCACTCCGGGTGAATATGAGAAGTTTATTGAAATACAGCTCCGGAAATCGAAAGAAAAGATTCAGAGAGAACTAAATGTAACAGTTGACATGCTTGCCTGGCCATTTGGCATCTATGATGATCAACTGGTCTCCATGGCATCGAAACAGGGATATGTGGCAGGGTTTACCATAGAACGCCGCCACACACACAATACAGACAGCATCATGACACTGCCGCGTTATCTGATGACAAATCAAGATAGTGGTAAAAGATTTCAAGCGATTCTTACCGGACATGCTTCTCCTCAGCGGGTTCAGTATTGAGCCTGTGAATAATCAACACGCTTAGCCTACATTATTCATAAATTTTTCATGGGGATTTTTATGATTTTTGGAATCGATTGGCGCCAAGGGAAGACGAATACGATGCAGTTTTATACTGAATCACGCTCTGGTTTTGTAAAATGAACCCAAGAACGGGTTTCAGGGCAGTTTTTAAACGTACCTCTCCTATAGAGAAACAATTTGAGATGTTTTTTCAGAGAATAAAAAAGGTTCAACCGGTGTCAGCAGAAAGCCGACTGTGCGCAAGGGCAAAGATGTTCTTCCATGGATAGCCACTGGCCAAGCGGAACCATACCCGCCGGGCTGTCTGGATTACCTGGCCTCCAATCTTCAGAAGTCTCAGCCTCAACTGCTGGATCTGCATCGATGCAAACTCTGTTTTCCGGAGAGCTTCCCTGAGTCTCAGAACAAGCCAGTATGCTGCCATATGCAGGAAAAGCCTGAATTGATTTGCAACAAAGCGGTGGCAACTTAACCTGTCAGCTTTCAGACCATTCTTAAACTCGTCAATTCGTACTTCACAAGTGCCGCCACGCTCAGTGTAAAACTCGTAGAGTTCTTTTGGTTCATGGGAAAGATTGGTTACGACAAAACGACTATTGGCTCCCTGTGTCAGCCATTCAGCCTTCATGATAACCCGCCTCTCTTTATCCCAACTCCCTGCCTGATACGCTCCCTCTGCAAACATCCTCTGCTTTTGCCCTGTCTTTGTGTATTGTTCATGAGCCTTCTTCAGAAGGTCTGCAATCATTCGCTCAAGCACATCATTACGGATCAGACCGATTACATATAACCCTCTTTCTCACAGTTATAACTCTGGAATCGCAAATCCAGCATCCCCACGAATAATGATCTCTGCTTTCGGAAACGCCTCCGTGAGTTTCGGAATGATCCGCTTGAGGATCGATACTGATCCGTAACTGGCGTGCCTGTTGCCAGCTCGAAGTGCCGCTGTTATCAGTTCCCCTGTGTCAGCATCGTAGATAACCAGAGGATGGTACTTATACTGGTCATAATATCCATGGAAAAAGGTTAACTGCTGATCGCCGTAGGTCGGATCATCTGTCCCGTCAAGGTCCAGAATAATCCTTTTTGGCTTTTTCTTCCGGTTCCGGCGAATGTACAGATTAATAAAGTATTCTTCTACCCGGTACAGATCGTTCCGGGTGATTGCGTTTTCCAATCGGGACAAGGTTGGTTGTGATCCCAGATCTTCATCACTCAACTGCCCTCCACAGGCTGTCTTCAGGGCTGGATCTTTCCTCACTACGTTTGCATCGTTACAGTCTTCATAGCCAGCAACGATTTGGTATGTCCGCTGACGCAGCAGTGTCTCAAGATCGTGATCGGTGTAACGATTGTCTCTACGGTCTGTAATACATCCTGCCAGACCTGTCAACAACCGCAAAGCATTGTCTGCTTGCCTCACCAGCAACAGTCACGAATCAGAGGTTATCTCCCCTCCCTCAAAATCTACCGTTACTTTTTGCTTCCGTATGAATGAAAAGGTGAGCTGTTTTGTGATACACTCTGTCATATAGCCAACCATCCTTTCTTTGGTTTTTTGATATCGCAAACTCAATAATACCAAAGGTATTAGGGATGTTGGCTATTTTTTTTAAAAGATTTTATGAATAATCTGGGTTAGCCTTATGCTACAATCAATATGCTTTTATGAATAACCATTATAAATATTGCAGTATGATACTTTTTTTCTTGCTCTGTGTATCTTTGCCAGGGTATGCCTTTGGCTACATTTCAGGAAGAGTAGTCGATCATTTTTCGCGTAGCCCGATAAAAGGGGCACTGGTGACAGCTGGAAACCAGATAGTTCAGACAGATGCTCACGGAATGTTCAGAATAAACGGCGAAACGAATACCATTAAAGTGAGGGCACATGGATACCTGAGGACAGAGAAAACCGTCAAGCCTCCCCTTGTAGAACTTCCCGATGTACTTGCATCACTCTTTTCAACATCTGTTGAGATACCACTCATGCCTTTCACACCGAGAGCGTTGTATCTTTCCTTCTACGGTATTGGACACAGGGCATTGAGAGAAAACGCATTAAAGCTTCTTGATGAAACAGAGATAAACTCCTTCGTTATTGACGTGAAGGGTGACAGGGGCATGATACCTTTCAAAAGTTCTGTTCCTCTTGCTGCAGAAATTGGTGCACAGAAAATTATTACGGTGAAGGATATCAGGGGACTTCTAAAATCATTTAAAGAAAAAGGGATCTACTGTATCGGCCGTATTGTGGTATTTAAAGACGATGCCCTTGCCAGGGCAAAACCGGATCTTGCAGTGAAGACGAAGAATGATACCCTGTGGTATGACAGGGAGAATCTTGCTTGGGTGGATCCGAATCAGAAAGAGGTCTGGGATTATAATATCGAGATCGCCATAGAAGCGGCCAAACTGGGATTCGATGAAATACAGTTTGATTATGTCCGCTTCCCTGATGCAAAGGGGATCAAGTTCTCCATGGACAACACCGAGGTCAACCGGGTAAAAGCAATCTCCGGATTTATCTCAGAGGCAAAAAGAAGACTGCAGTCCTATAATGTCTTTCTTTCAGCCGACATCTTCGGATATGTATTCTGGAATTTGAACGATACGTTTATCGGACAGAGAATTAATGAACTCGCACAGAACGTTGATTATCTGTCTCCCATGCTTTATCCTTCAGGGTTTCATTTTGGAATACCCGGATACAGACTACCCGTTGCATATCCCTATGAAATAGTTTATCTGACTCTGAAAAGAGGCCAGGACCGAACCCGTCTCCCTTCCGTACGTTTCAGACCCTGGATCCAGGCATTCAGGGATTATGCATTCGACAAAAGGCATTTTAGGGAAAAGGAGATTAAAGACCAGATACGGGCTGCAGAAACTTTCGGCACTGGGTGGATGCTTTGGAATCCGCAGAATAAATATTCGGAGGAGGGACTTAAGAAGCGACAGGGACCATGATTTTCCAGCCACGGTCGATTGTTATCATATGCCGCCTGTTGCCTTTTGTTCTAAGCTTTTCAGTGCTGTTTAATGTCATTGTCCAAGCTGCTGAATCCCCGGTTACGGTCTGCAAAGAGAAACTCGCTCCAATTGATAAAATTATAAAACAGTCGATAAAAAAGAAACATATTCTTGGCGCTGTAGTTCTGATAGGAAACCGTAATACGATCGTGTACAAGCGTGCTTTTGGAAACCGTTCCATTACCCCTGAAAAAGTACCCATGACTGTTGACACCCTCTTTGATCTTGCCTCCCTTACAAAAGTCATTGCAACAACCACTGCAGTGATGCAGTTGACAGAAGAAGGAAAACTACGGCTGGATGATAAAATTTCTGATTTCTGGCCTGAGTTCAGGACAAATAACAAGGAATCTATCACAGTCCGCGGACTTCTGACACACTTCTCAGGACTTCGCCCTGACCTGGATCTCTTTCCGGAATGGCATGGATATGACACGGCAATGCAAAAAATTGCTCACGAAAAACCTGTCGAACCTCCGGATGCTCGCTTCATATATAGCGATATCAATTTCATGGTCCTGGGGGAACTTGTGCAGAGGGTTTCAGCCAAATCTTTTGATGTGTACACCAGGGAACATATTTTCGTACCTCTCGGGATGAAGAACACTTTTTTTACCCACCCCCCATCAGTTTATAATCGTATTGCGCAGATACAGATAAAAAGTGGGACCCGAAAAAAAATACTGCAGGGACGGGTACATGATCCCTTTGCTTACAGGATGGGTGGAATAGCAGGACATGCGGGCCTTTTCTCAACTGCTGATGATCTCGCTCTATTTGCACAGATGCTCCTTTCAGGAGGAACATATAAGGGCGTTCGTATCCTGAACCGCTCCAGTGTAGAAAAAATGACCGCAATTCAATCTCCCCCCAACAGCCAGGTTCTGCGCGGTCTCGGTTGGGACATCGACTCCCCCTTTTCCGGATGCAGGGGTGATCTCTTCCCTGTAGGTTCCTATGGACACACAGGATATACCGGGACCTCATTGTGGATTGATCCTGCTTCACAAACATATGTTGTCATTCTTACCAATCGCAATTTTCTGACGAATGGCAGCATCGGAGATCTGCGTTCCAAGATAGCAACGGCTGTGGCTTCAGCATCCTGCCCTGTTCCAGGCAAGAGAACACAAGGTTCTGATAGATATGATCTGGAAGAATCAAAAAGCATCATGGCAAAGAAACCTCAACGCCAACCAGTACAGACCGGGATAGATGTACTTGTCTCCGAAAATTTTGCATCACTCTCCGGACTGAACATTGGGCTCATCACAAACCATACCGGTCTGGACGCTCAGGGGAAACGCACACTTGATCTGCTATTCAAGGCCAAAAACCTCAGACTAAAAGCTATTTTTAGCCCGGAGCACGGGTTGGAGGGCGATCTTGACGCCGCTGTTCCTTCAGCGACGGAACCGGTAACCGGCTTGCCCATTTACAGTCTTTACGGAAAAGTAAAGAAGCCAACAGACGAAATGCTTGAAGGACTTGACGCCCTTATCTTTGACATCCAGGATGCGGGCGTACGATTCTTTACCTATATAACAACGATGGGGTATGCTCTGGAGGCTGCCGCAAAGAGGGGGATCCGTTTTTTTGTTCTCGACAGACCCAATCCCTTAAATGCTGCTGTTGTCCAGGGACCTGTTCTTGAGAGATATGCGCGATCGTTTACCGGATATTACCCCATGCCTGTCAGACATGGAATGACAGTCGGGGAACTTGCCATGATGTTCAACAGTGAATATAAAATCGGTGCTCAACTGACAGTAATCAAAATGCATAACTTCCAGCGTTCTGACTGGTTTGATGAGACAGGCCTGAGATGGACAAAGCCTTCACCAAATCTGCTTAACCTCAAACAGGTTACCCTCTACCCCGGAGTAGCAATAGTGGAAGGGGCAAATGTCAGCGTGGGAAGGGGTACGAGCACCCCTTTCGAACTCCTTGGTGCCCCCTGGATCAAATCAGAAGAGCTTGCATCTTTTCTGAATAAACGTTCCATCAATGGAGTAAACTTTATGCCGGTTGATTTTATCCCGTCAAGCAGCGCCTTTAAAAAGCAGATCTGTCATGGTATACGTATCGAATTGACAGACAGACAGGATCTGGACTCCTCATCCCTCGGCATTGAACTTGTGTATGCTCTTTATAAACTGTATCCAAAGCAGTTCATGATCGACAAGACCATTCCGCTCATTGGTGCCCGATGGGTCCTCAAAGCAATCAAAGAGCAACAGGACCCTCAATTCATCGTTCGGCAGTGGAAGAAGCAACTGGAACAGTTCCGAAAAATGAGGGAGAAATATCTGCTGTATTAGATTGACTGTATCAGGTCTGCAGACTTGTCAAATGATAATATGACCCTTTGCGATAGAGAACAACTATTTCCCAAAAAACTCTATTATTTTCTTAAGCAGCGGGGTATGAACTTTTACCTTGAGATAAAGATCGCCAGACGCTCCGCCATGCCTTCCATCCTTGCCTATGCCCTTTAATTTTATCTTCTGGCCTTCCCTTATCCCCGGTGGAATCTTGATCATCAGATCACGGGGATTGTCGGGTTTAGCATAATAATAGCTTACCTTGCCACCGGCTGAGGCAACCTCGTAAGGGATTTTGATTTCATCTTCAACGTCCGAGCCTCTTTCCGGCAATTCCAAACCGTATTTTTTAGCTATATGACTCTGCAATGCCTGCGCCCCCTTAAGGAAAATTCTTGAAAAGAACGAAGGCCGAGAGACAGGAGTTTCACTTGTTTGATACCGTGAGGCCCTTAGCATGTCCTGGTACATCTTTGACGCAGGACTGAAAAAGAAAAACCCTTTTCCGGTAAAATTAGGTCCTTTGAACTGAAAGGTTCTGAATTGGTTCCCATAGAAAGAGCTGCTGCTGAAGATATCCTCCGGCCTGTTAAAACCAAATACCCTGCTCAGCTCTGCAAAGACCTGATTAATGTCAGAATCTTTGAAGATATCCTGATCAGTATAGGTTTGTCTGAATTTGTCTCTTGCAAAGAATCCGAAACTCTGCCTGTAGGAATCATATTCTCTTCTCTTTCGTTCGTCTGAGAGGACGGCATAAGCCTCATTGATATCTTTCATCATCTCTTCACTGCCGGGGTTCTTGTCCGGATGATATTGAAAGGCTAACTTGCGGTAGGTCTTTTTAATTTCCTCAAAAGACGCATTTTCATTGGCCTCAAGTACTTTGTAGTAGTCCTTTTTTTCCATACAATCTGAGGGAAACTGATCTTACTGACGGTATTTTTAGGCTATTTCAAAATTCAACTAATATAAGATAAAAATTGGCGGGAGCGTGTGGGAATCGAACCCACCCTGCCCGTTTGTAACAGGCAACACCGGATTTGAAGTCCGGGAGGGACACCAGAACCCTATGCACTCCCTTTGAAATATTTTACTTGTTCCGGCGGGATTTAGGCAACAGAAACTGCCCGCATTTTACTTGTAGTCTGCGGGCAGAATGCAAGCAGTTATTCCTCAATACATATTTAGATACTCACTTCAATCCGGTTTCTCCCTTTTTGTTTTGCCAGATACATAGCATCATCTACCCTTTTTATGAAGGTATCTTCAGTATCATCTTTCTTTAGCTGTGCTACACCTAAACTGATTGTTATTGCGCCAACCTGGTCAAATATATATTTTTCTGTTCCCTTCCTTACCCTCTCTGCCAGGACTTCTGCTTTTTCTATATCTGTTTCAGGTGTAATGATAATAAACTCCTCGCCTCCCCATCGTACAAGATAATCTATTTCACGGAGACTTTCTTTGACTATTTGCGTTAAGGTCTGCAATACATAATCACCGACAGTATGACCATAGGTGTCATTTACCTTTTTAAAGTGATCTATATCAAACATAATCATTGATAATGAATGACTGTACCTTTTTGCCCTCTCCAGTTCCTTTTTAATAGCTTCGTGGAATTTTGTCCTGTTAAATACCTGTGTTAGCCTGTCTGTAGTCGCAAGTTTTTCAAGTTCCAGCTCCAGTTGTTTCCGTTTTGTAATGTCACGTACGATACCGGAATAAAACTTTTTATCTCTTACATTCCACATGGAAACAGAGAGTTCCATAGGAAATACATTCCCGTCTTTTCTGAGTCCTTCCATTTCGGTTATCCTCCCGAAATATTTCGATTCACCCGAAGAATGCAAGAGTTCTATTCCTGTCTGATGAACCTCTCTGTATTGTTCAGGCATCAATATGGTTAAAGGCTTCCCCAGTATTTCTTCTTCTGTATAACCAAAGATCTTTTGTGCACTTTTATTCCAGAAGATAATATCCCCGTTTCGCTCAGCCAGGATAAATGCATCAGCGGCTGTCTGTGCAATATTCCGAAATTTCTCTTCGCTCTCCCTTAAAGCCTCTTCTGTCTGCTTACGGCCGGTGATGTCTTCAATCAGGCCATCGTATTTTATCAGCAGCCCTTTTTCATCGTAATAAGGCACCATGGTGTTTCTGATCCAAACTAATGTGCTGTCACGCCGGATTATCCTGTGTTCGACGGGCGGAACCGCCTTGCCGTTCAGAATTTCTTTTATTGAGGTTTCGACAATTTCCCAGTCATCAGGATAAATCATGGAGCGCCATAAATATGGATTGGACACATAATCTTCAGGGTTAAAGCCTGTGATGCCAAAACATCCC
>WSSedA1B2DRAFT_1000007_pt1 | contig 35190 bp, 29 predicted proteins | sample WetSurSiteA1Bulk_FD_9465 | JGI IMG/M metagenome (IMG submission 9465) | reverse complement strand
AGTCGGCATAGCTTTCCAGATAAGAGATGATATTCTTGATTATGATGGTAACGGACTGACAGGTAAAATATCGGGCAACGATATCAAAGAGAAGAAAATAACTCTACCATTAATTCATGCACTTGAAAAGACTTCATTGGTCAGGAAGAAAAACATCCTTAAAATCGTCGGAGACGGGAAAAAATCCAGATCTGATATTGAAGAGGTGATAAGTTTTGTTATGGAATATGGAGGGATTGAATATGCAACTATCAAAATGAATCAATACCGCGATAAAGCCCTTGCCATACTAGATACTTATCCTGAATCGGATGTTAAAAATTCTCTGAGAGATTTTGTATACTATACTGTGTCGAGAGATAAATAAGTACTAAGCCACTTCCAGTTTGATCTTCGTTACTTTATCCATGTCCTTTTCATAGTACCGTGATCCCAGGTAGAACAGAAAAGAACCGATCACAAGTACAAAAGGCAAAATGGCCAGAGCAGTTTTTATATTTGAGAGGTCATAGATTTTACCAATAACAATAGGGGCCGTTGATGAGCCTAAGAGATTCTGAACCACCACTGCAATGGCATAAGATGTTGCTCTTAAACCGGGATGAATCACGTCCTGGGTTACGGCAGATGCCCCGGAAATAAAAACCATAATGCAAATCCCCATCAGTAGGAAAATGATATACTGAACAGTCCCCTTAACAAGGTACAAAGCGACGAACAGCAATACGGCTGATAATAGTGTTGATATGGCTGGAAGCAGTAGTCGGGCATTGATCTGTTTTCTGCGCCATCTGTCTGTAAGTATCCCGCCCAGAGGGGCGCCGACAAGAGCAAGTACCATCACGGCGCTTGCCATTGTTCCTGCTTTTTCCTGCGGCACCTCTCTTACCAGCTGGAAATATGTGGCAAGCCAGGTCAGAAGTGATGTTGTAACAAAGACAACTGCTGCAATTCCAAAATAAGTAAAGATGACAGATGGTTTTGTAAGGAACTCTTTAATTATGTCTTTCTTCTCCATTTTTATCTTCTTATTGGCCTTGTCGACAAATGAAAGATCAACGGTCTTGTAATCCTTTACAAAAAGAAAGAGAATTGCCACAAATAGTCCCGGTATCGCAACCAGTCCGAAAGCATGCTTCCATCCCAGCCTTGTAGCAATAATACCCCCGAGAAGCACACCTATTGCAGTTCCAAGAGGAATGGAAGCATTCCATATCCCCATCATTTTTGAGCGTTTTTCAATAGGATATAATCCTGAGATCATAGCGCTTCCTCCGGGTGCATATCCGGCCTCTCCTACACCGATCAGCAGACGTGCCATGAATAACTGGACAAAATTCCCGGTTAAAGCACACAAGGCAGTAGCAAGGCTCCATAAAATTGCCATGATCCCAATGGTTTTTGTCCTGCTCCATCGATCAACCAGAAGCGATACAGGAAATGTTAAAAGTACAATTGCCCAGTAAACAGCCGAAACAAGCAAGCCACTCTGAGTGTGAGAAATTCCCCAGTCAGCTTCAATTGATGTAAACATCGAAGTGACAATTGATCTGTCGATATAATCGAACATATATAACAGAAAAAGAAGCACGAATACATAGTTGGAATACCCTTTTGAGAAAAGATATCCTTTTTGATCGTCGGGATTTTTCATAGAGACTTTGATAGGTTAACCTTTCACCAAGTAAATAAAAAATATTTCTTGTTGTAGTTTTTGTTGTAATTTTAAGTCTTTATACTTATTCAATGCAGAATTCTGCAGACTTAAATTCATTCTTTGTAAAATCTTAAAATTTAAATTGATGGTAACCTTAAATCAAATTGATGAGTTTCTTGGATCCGAACCCATTGCAATGGCCGGAGTATCGCGCAATCCGAAAAAATTCGGTTTTGCCGCTTTTAAAGAATTAAAGGAAAAAGGAATGAACATTATTCCGATAAATCCTTTTGCAGACGAAATCCACGGATCAAAAGTATATCATGACATTAAAAGCCTTCCCGATAATGTCAGGGGACTGATTGTCATGACACGCAAACCACAAACCGCCGGGTTAATCAGAGAAGCAAAGGAAAAGGGCATCAAACAGATCTGGTTGCAGCAGATGGCCGAAACTCCCGAAGCTTTGAAAGAGCTGGAGGGATCAGGCATTAATTTCATCACAAAAGAATGTATATTAATGCATTATAAGCCTCACAGCTTCCATAAGTTTCACGCTGCCATCAATAAGTTTTTCAGGAGATTCCCAAGATAACCGTTTATCTGCCGGATATCCCATACTCATTGTCATATTGTTCTGCAAATAAAAAATGATTGTACACTTCCGGAAAAAATAAAGAACTGAGAAGAAGTGACCAGTTTTTGTTACCTGTCAGCAAATCCTTTTTGAAAGGGAGGAAATATGATATCTATCCTTCACTCAAAATAAATGACAATCAAATTTTTGCGGGATTCGAAACACTGGCTGAAAAAATCACAGGTTTCAGGAAAATAATCATTGACGGGTATAATGGTGTGTTCTTTGATCTTTTCCGGGAAAGGCTTGATAAAATTATCCGGAAAAAGGGATTTACAGTTTCCTGGATAAATACTTCCCGTTTCTTTAAGACGCAGCAGCAAATCAATGAAATGACTGCTCCATTCCTTGGCAGGAATGATCCGCTGTTCGGTAAAAGGACCTCTTTAGACCTTGAGGATTTCTTCATTGTGGAGGAACTTAAAACAATAAGTCCTGATCCGGACTCTGATATTAATATCCTGATTGGTCCGGGTTCAGCATTGGCCGGATGGGATGGACTGCTTATCTATATTGATGTTCCAAAGAACGAAATTCAGTTCCGGTCGCGGGCAGGTTCAGTGTCAAACCTTGGATGGAAAACTGCTTCCAGTCCAAAAAAGATGTATAAATGTTTTTATTTCGTCGACTGGGTGGTTTTAAATAAGCATAAGGAAAAAATCCTGCCTTCAGCAGGCATATTTGTTGACGGACAACGGCCAGAGATGCCTGTCTGGATTGAAGGAGCAACCCTCAGGGAATCCCTCAGGTTTTTGAGCTGCAATGTTTTCAGGGCCAGACCATGGTTCGAACCCGGAGCATGGGGCGGAACCTGGATTAAAAATAACATTCCCGGACTAAATAAAAACGTGCCTAACTACGCGTGGTCATTTGAACTTATCACTCCCGAAAACGGTCTGCTTATCGAAAGCTCTTCCCTGCTTTTTGAGATTTCTTTCGATTGTCTTATGTACCTGTATGCTGAGCAAGTTCTTGGAGATTATTATCCGAAATCCGGTACCGATTTCCCGATTCGATTCGATTTTCTGGATACATTCAACGGTGGCAATCTTTCATTGCAATGTCATCCGCGTCCTCAGTACATGAAGGAGAACTTCGGTGAGGACCATACACAGGAAGAGACATACTATATTCTGGATACAAAAGATGATGCAAGTGTTTTCCTGGGTTTTTGTGAAAATATTGATCCTGAAATCTTCCGGCATGATCTTGAAGAAAGTTATAGCAAGAGAAAGCTATTCGATCCGGATAAATTTATCCGGAGACATTGTGTAAAAAAACACGATCTTCTGCTTATTCCCTACGGTACAATTCATGGTTCCGGAAAAGATAATCTTGTTCTTGAAATAAGCACGACACCGTACATTTTCACCTTCAAAATGTACGACTGGCAAAGACCTGATCTTGATGGAAAGCCAAGACCTCTGAACATTGAAAGGGGGATGGCAAACCTTTTCTTTGACAGGAAAGGAGATTATGTAAATGAGAAGCTTATTGCCAGACCGGAATTACTTGATGAAGGCCCTGGCTGGAAGCTATTTCGTCTGTCCACTCACGAAACTCATTCATATAACATCCATCGTTATCATTTTCGCAATGTCATTGACATTAACACTGGTAATAATTGTCTTGTAATGAGCCTGACAGAGGGGCAAAGTATTGATATCGAAACAAAAAACGGGTTTAAGATGACTTTCTGTTATGCTGAGACATTTGTTGTTCCGGCAGCTGCGAAAAGTGTTAGAATTAGAAATAATTCATCAGCTGAAGCAATCCTGGTCACAGCTTTTATGAAATAATGAAATAAGGAAATAAGGAAAAATATGAAGAAGAAGGTTTTAATGATTTCAGCGATTTTATTTTATTCGGCAGTTGCGCTGAATGCCCAGTCATTCATCACTCCTGATGATGAATTGGTAAATGGCTATTCTGATAAGATATCAGGGACTGATTATGATTATCACTCGTTCATTCCCGGGCTCCGTCAGAGCATGATAATAAGAGCCGAAAGCAGCAAAGACTTTATGGAGTGGGTTACAGAAGCTCCCCTGCTTCCGGATAAAAAGAAATTTGCCGCATTTATCTGGGTTGCGGCTATCGGATCAAGTCCGGGAGTTGCCGCAATATCGCTGACGACCGATCTGAATCAGAAATTCAGTTTCAACACCGATGGCAGGCAAGCCTGGACAATTGCTACTGATGATGGTTCAAGCCTGAGCTTCAGTTCAGTGATGACCGATCAGCATGGAGACCATCATGGATACATGGTATTACGGATCCCATCGGGAAAGCTCGCTAAAGGAAAACCGCTCAGGATAAAAGTGACTGGCAGTGAATCAAAACTTACATCCTGGTATATGACCTATAAAAAACAGGTTAAAACAGGTGTCACCCTCAATCCATTTCCAGCCGTTCTGAAAAAAGATAATGCACATCTTCAGCTTGTCGAAGCGGCAGTATTTTATTTCGGCAAAGAAACGGAATGTACCATTTATGCCAACAATAAGCTCATCGCCAATACGTACCTGAAATTCGGATATAATACAGTCAATGTAGGACTGCCCCAGGTTCAGAAACCTTCCAGGATCAATCTTAAAGTTATTGCAGGCGCCTTTTCAGTATCAAATACCATAACTCTGGAGCCTGTGAAAAAATGGAGCATCGATTTAATCCAGCATTCTCATACCGACATCGGATATACCCGTTCACAGACTGAGATTCTCGCCGAACATCTCAGATATATAGATTATGCTCTTGATTACTGTGATGCAACAGACAATTATCCTGATAATGCAAAATTCAGGTGGACCTGTGAAGCCTCATGGCCCGTGGATGAATATCTGAAGTCCAGACCTGAGGAACAGATAGAACGCCTGTTAAAGCGCATTAAAGAAGGCCGTATCGAAGTTACCGGCATGTATTTTAATTTTGATGAGATCCCCGATGAACAGATCCTTGCTGCATCGCTTGGTGCTGCAGGCAGGATAAAAGCCAGGGGAATTCCCGTTACCCTGGCAATGCAAAACGATGTGAACGGTATCGGATGGTGCATGAATGACTACTTCAATCAGCTTGGGATCAAATACCTTAACATGGGCACACATGGTCACCGTGCGCTAATATGCTTTGACAAGCCTACTATGTTCTGGTGGGAATCCCCGTCAGGAAAAAGGGTTCTTACCTTCAGGGCTGAACATTATATGACTGGCAATACGCTCCTCGAGATACAGAATGGTGATCTGGACAAATTTCAATATAACCTGCTGACGTATCTGAAGAATCTCGAAAACCTGAAGTATCCTTTTGATGAAATGGCGATTCAGCTGTCAGGGTACCTGACAGATAATTCACCTCCCTCTACACTGGCAAGTGAAATGATAAAAAAATGGGATGAGGTTTTTGAGTGGCCAAAAATTTCGACTTCAACAGCTGAATCTTTCTTCGGCAAAATGGAAAAAGAACATAGCAAAGAATTCCCGGTGATAAGAGGAGCATGGCCTGACTGGTGGACAGACGGATTTGGATCAGCAGCGAGGGAGACTTCGGTCACCCGTAAAGCGGCAGCCTCATTCAAGGCAAACACCGGAGCACTATCAATGGCGGCCATTGCAGGAATTAAGCTTCCTGACGGGATCGAAAGAAAAATAGACCTTGTCAATGATGCATTGCTCTTTTATACGGAGCATACAACCGGATATTCTGAAAGTGTCAGAGAGCCGTTCAGCCAGCCCACGATGGAACAACGGGCGCTTAAAGAATCGTACGCCTGGGAAGCCGACCGCAGAACTGCATCACTGGGAGAGGATGCCATGGGACTGCTTCAAAGCATGTTTAAAAGGGAAAAGGAACCCTCACTGATAGTCTTTAATTCCCTTAACTGGAAAAGGTCGGGCCTGGCTGTTGTTTATATCGACCACCAAATAGTACCAATGGGCAGTACAGCAGGAATATATGATCATAATGGCTCCCGTGTTCCAGCACAGTCTCTTTCACACCGAGCTGATGGAACCTATTGGGCTCTCTGGCTGGGTGAGATTCCTGAATTCGGATTCAGGAAATTCGTGATCCGCTCCCTCGACGAGGGAAATAGCACCACCGGCAAAGAAAAACCTGAATTTCTGGAGAACAAATGGTACAAGATTATCCCTGATTATTCCAAAGGTACCATCAGCTCATGGTTTGATAAGGAACTATCAATTGAGCTTGTTGACAAAAATTCAGAATATGGAATGATGGAATTTATACATGAGGAGCTTGGAAACAGAAGCCAGATGGAAAGAAAAATGCTTGTGGATTTTAAGAGGTCATCGCTCGATACAATATGGTTTGATTCTTATATCAAAGGGCCTGTTTTTAACAGCATCAAATTCTATGGTGAATCTGAAACTTCAATAAATCCAAAAGGATATTCAATCGAGATCAGGCTTTACAATGACGAAAAACGAGTTGAAATAGCCTGTTCAATAATTAAAAAAAGCATCATTGATCCTGAGAGTTTTTATATTGCTTTCCCTTTTAATCTTAAAGAAGGGAAACACTTTACCGAAGTGCAGGGCGGAATAATAGAAACAGGCAAAGATCAGATAAAAGGGTCTTCCAATGACTGGTACTGCGTTCAGGATTTTACTTCGGTCAGGAACTCAGAAGTACAGCTGGTCATGGGTTGCAGTGAGATGCCGCTGATGCAGTTCGGAGCAATAAATACAGGCCGTTATACTGCCGGAGCAATGCCCCAGAGCACTCATGTTTTTTCCTGGCCCATGAATAATTACTGGGTCACAAATTTTAATGCTGACCAGAGGGGAGGACATACCTGGTCATATTATCTTACAACTTCAGATAATGTTACTGATGAATTTGCATCACGTTTCGGGTGGGGATCCCGGGTACCATATCTGACAAGGATCCTTCCCGGGGATGGTACCGGGGATAACAAAACAGAGGGGTCGTTTATTAAAGGATGGCCGGAAAATGTATTACTGGTAAGCGCCAGTCCGCTTAATGATGGAAAGTACATACTCATCCATCTGCGCGAAACCGGAGGAAAAGAATCGCGTCTAAATCTTCAAAATGGTTTAACAGGAGGCCAGCTTGATATTTTGGAAGCCGATGCCACAGGAAAAGCGATCGAGGATTCCGATTTTATCATAAAGCCTCTTGAATCAAAATTCTTTTTAATAAAAACAGGTTTTTAAATGCTGATAAAATAAATTCTATGCAGGAATCAGAATATTTGTACAGTGTTGAGTTTGCTGTACGCGACTATGAATGTGACCTTCAGGGAGTGGTAAACAATGCTAACTACCAGCATTATCTTGAGCATGCGAGGCATGTTTTCCTTATTTCGAAGGGAATCAGCTTTGCCCGGCTACATGAAGAGGGACTTGATCTGATTGTTACTAAAGTTGAGATTGAATATAAATACCCCCTGAAAAGCTGTGACAGGTTTTTTGTAACTATTAACATTCAGAGGGAGGGGCATGTGAGGATTGTATTCATTCAGAATATTTTCAGGCTTACTGATAACAAGCTTATAGTGAAGGCCAGGATAACATCTGCTGCGACAAAGAAAGGGAAACCTGTTGCACCGGGTGATCTCATTCAGAAGCTTGGATTGGAATAAATTGATAACCAAATTAAAAATATCAGAAAATGAAATCGAGATCATTAGTTTTAAGAGTTTGCAGCCTATTGCTTGGATTTATGTTATTTATGCCGTTACCCCTGGCTGCTCAGTCAATTGAGGGGGATTGGTACGGAAAAGCTGACATAGATGGAATTGTATTGCGTCTTACAGTGCATGTCAAAGCAGCCGGAGAAGGATATTCTTCAACATGGGATAGTCCGGACCAGAATGCATTTGGAATCCCTTCAACAACAACAACTTTTACCTATCCTGATTTTTCATTCGTTCATGCAGGGGCAGGTTTTAAATATACCGGAAAAGTAAATACTTCTTATACCGAGATAACTGGAACCCTTGAACAGGGTGGACGTAAACTGGATATACCTTTCGGAAGGGAACCCATCGCCGCTGCTCCCAATAGTCCTGACGCTCTGAAACGGCTTTATGATAAAAGGGAGGTTTATATTACAATGCGCGACGGGATTAAACTGTTTACATCAATTTATTCTCCAAAAGACAGCTCAGTAAAACATCCTGTTCTGCTTAACCGGACACCTTACAATATCGAACCCGGAGGGCCAGACAACTTTAACTTCTTTATGCAGCTTTACTCCAGATATGCAGAGGAGGAATATATAATGGTTTTCCAGGATGTGCGTGGAAAATACATGAGTGAGGGCCAGTTCGAAGATATCCGACCTGTGATACCCTCAAAAAAGGGAAATAAGGATACCGATGAAACAACGGATACCTGGGATACGGTTGACTGGCTTGTAAAAAATGTAGAAAACAATAATGGCAATGTTGGCATTTTCGGAATTTCATATCCGGGATTTTATTCCACAATGGGCATTATCAATGCTCATCCGGCAGTTAAGGCTGTTTCTCCGCAGGCACCTGTCACTGCCTGGTTTATCGGGGACGATTTCCACCATAACGGGGCTTTTTTCCTTCAGGATTGTTTCAACTTTTACTATAGTAACGGCCGGCCTCACCGAGCTCCTACACGCAAAGAAAATCAGGGATTCAGATATCCTGTTCCTGATAATTATGATTTCTTCCTGTCGCTTGGAGCAATTAAGAATATTTCCGGCAAATATTTTGGTGACAGCATTAAGTTCTGGAATGACGCCTTTGCCCATCCTGATTATGACGAATTCTGGAAAGCCCGTGATCCGCGTCCATATCTTAAAAATGTAACTCCTGCGGTAATGACTGTCGGCGGCTGGTTCGATGCCGAAGATCTTTACGGAGCCCTTCACACCTATGAAGCTATTGAAACCCAGAATCCGCCGGATACAAAAAACTATCTTGTCATGGGTCCCTGGTCGCATGGTCAGTGGGCTTTCGGAAAAGGGAAAAACCTTGGTAACATATACTGGGGATTGGATGCAAACGAAAAATATGTCGCTCAGGAAGAAGCCTTCTTTAATTACTACCTGAAAGGAGAAGGAAATCCCGGAATAGCTGAGGCTACAATATTCGTTACAGGTTCGAACGAATGGAGAAATTTTGAAACCTGGCCTCCCAAAAATACTACGGAAAAGAAACTATATTTCCAGCCCGGGGAAGTTGCTTCCTTCAAATCTCCTTCTGCTAAAACAAGTTTTGATGAATATGTTTCGGATCCGATGAATCCGGTTCCTTATACAGAAGATGTACACACTAACAGGACTGAAGCATACATGACCGACGATCAGAGGTTCGCGTCCCGCAGACCTGACGTAATGGTATATCAGACTGACCTGCTTTCTGAAGATGTTACCCTGACCGGCCCGATTACCGCTGATCTGTTTGTATCAACAACAGGGACTGATGCAGATTTTGTTGTCAAACTGGTAGATGTCTTTCCACCGGATACAAAGGCAGATGATCCGGATCTTAAATACCCTCTCGGGGGTTACCAGATGCTTGTCAGGGGCGAAGTCTTCAGGGGAAGATATCGTAACAGCTTTGAGAAGCCAGAGCCTTTTGTGCCCGGAAAGATTACCGAAGTAAAATATGAGATACCAGATGTTGCTCATACTTTTAAAAAAGGGCACAGGATTATGATTCAGGTTCAGAATTCCTGGTTCCCGCTGGTTGACAGGAATCCTCAGAAATTTGTGAACATTTATAAGTGCTCTGAAACTGATTTTCAGAAGGCAACTCAAAGGATTTATCATGATGCGCAATATCCTTCCAGTATAAAAGTCACTGTTCTGCAATAAAAAGATCCAATTGAAAAATCAGAACAATATATTTTGTTAATTTGTTTGTTAAATGAATGTGACCATTTAAAAAACTCAATTATGAGCAAAAGGAATCTTACCCGCAGACAATTTATGGCTACCATTGCTGCCGGTGCCGGAACGTTACTTATTGGAAATTCAGTCAATGCAATTCCACCGGCAAAAAAGGTTGCGATGTTTGATCCTTTTCAGACCATTACCCTTGGGAATACCGGAATTAAGACCACACTTCTTGGAATGGGTACAGGTTATAGCGGCTATAACCGCTCCTCCAATATTACCAGGGCTGGGGTTGCAGAATCAATAATAAAGGCAGCATACGACAGGGGTATAAGGTATTTCGATTGTGCCGACAGCTATGGTACACATCCTTTCACCAAGGCTGCTCTTAAAGGTATCCCACGGGAAAATTATGTGCTGGGTACCAAAATGTGGGTTACAGCCGGAGGAATACCGGAACAGGAACGTCCTGATTCTGAAATAGTCGTTGATCGTTTCCGTAAAGAACTTAATACCGATTATATAGATCTTGTCCAGTTACACTGCATGACTAACGGTGAATGGAGCGATGAGCAGAAAAGATTTATGGATGGTCTTGAAAATCTCAAAGCCAAAAAGATAATCCGTGCCCATGGGGTTTCTGTTCACTCTTTTGATGCTCTTAAAGTAGCCTCTGAACATCCGTGGGTCGATGTGATTCATGTCCGAATCAACCCGTTCGGAGAAGCAATGGATCAGCGTAACCCTGCTCTGGTTGTTCCTGTTATTGAAAAATTCCATAAATCCGGAAAAGGCGTTATTGGCATGAAACTGATAGGAGGAGGCAAGCTGAAAGATGATCCGGCCAAGATCGAAGAATCGCTGAAATTTGTCCTTGGATTAGGTACTGTCGATATGATAATAATCGGATTTGAACGGCCGGAACAGATAGATAATTACATTGGACGTATTAAGAAGGTTCAGATTGCATAAATGAATAAATAGGGGCTTACCATGGTAAGCCCCTATTGGTAATCCCCTGTTTATAATCTTGTTACGTGAATACAATTTAATATAATCCATTTAATATGAAATACCTTATTACATTGTCGGCAATATTTCTGATATTTCCTGTTTCTGTTATTTCTCAGGATTCGGGGTTATCTTCTATTCTTGAACCAGGAGCTGCCCCGGTAAAACTTGCCGGGGATTTTTCATTTACTGAAGGCCCTGCTCCCGACAAGGCCGGGAATGTGTATTTCACTGACCAGCCCAACGACAGGATAATGGTTTGGAGCAAAAAAAAAGGTTTATCAACTTTCATGCAGCCATGCGGCCGATCAAATGGTATGTTTTTCGACAATAAAGGGAATTTATGGTCATGTGCCGATGAGCTGAATGAACTTTGGTGCATAAGTCCGGATAAATCGGTTGCAGTCGTTCTTGATAAATTCAACGGGAAACTGCTTAATGGTCCAAATGATGTCTGGGTTGCACCTGATGGAAGTATCTATCTGACCGATCCTTTTTACAAAAGACCGTGGTGGAAGCATTCGGAAATGCCTCAGGACAAACAGTGTGTCTATTATCTGAGCGCCGATCGCAAGGTTTTCAAACGGGTTGTTGAAGATATGATTCAGCCAAACGGAATTGTTGGAACACCTGATGGAAAAACCTTATATGTGGCAGATATCGGTGGAAACAAAACATGGTCTTACTCTATAAATCCTGACGGGACCCTAGGTGATAAAAAGCTCTTTTGCGAACTGGGATCAGATGGTATGACTATCGACACTAAAGGAAATATTTATCTTACCGGAAACGGAGTCACCATCTTTGATAAAGCGGGGAAGAAAATCGGAAACATTCCTGTCCCGGAGAAGTGGACAGCAAATGTATGTTTCGGTGAAAAAAACAGGAAAGCTCTCTTCATAACAGCGAGCAAAGGATTTTACAGGATAGGTACCCGTGTTAAAGGAGTCTATTAGTCTAAATAAAAGTTTAAATAGTCAATTATTTCATTTTTTATAAGAAGATGAAGAAAATTTCCTATAATTGTAACCTTTATTTAAAATTCAGGATCGTAGTTGATTTTTCTCATTTGTATTTAAACTACTTACAATGGAAGGAACGCGCAGAGCCGATATAAGACCGGGTATAGATGTAATGGTAGAACTTTCTGAAGATAAACGTACCGGCAGATTAACAGGTGGAAAGGTAAAAGAGATCCTTACGACAGCACCCGTGCATCCCCACGGAATAAAAGTAAGGCTTGAAAACGGGCAGATAGGAAGAATCAAGCAAATCATCCAGTCGAACTGACAAAAGTTTTATAAATTCTGACCTCCTTTCGATTTTACCATAACCGGAAATAAATTCCGAATAATCATATCTTTTATATTGGCTTATTCTGTTGGACGAGTATATTCTTCAATCATTTTTTTAACTATTTTTGGAATATATTAAATATGCTTTCCTTACATTAGTCAAGTTTTAACTCAAACCAAAAGAAGATGAAGTACGAGGATTTGCTTGTCACTACTTTAGGCAAAGGAAGTGTTGTTTCACCACTTAAGGTTTCACAGAGGGAAGATAGTCCTGTTTACAAATTTGTCAATGACAACGAAAGGATCCTTTATGAGGTTTCACTTGATGACTTTAACAGGTACAAAACAAGTGGCGAGACACCCGTTTCATTTGAAAAAGCAGGCCCGAAAGAAACAATTTTTTTCGAACCTGCAAAAACTAAAGTTGCAATTGTAACCTGCGGCGGATTGTGCCCAGGGGTAAATAATGTTATACGGGCCCTCGTCAATCAGCTTGTTTACAGGTATGGCATTACCCGTATACTTGGGATAAAATACGGGTATGAAGGGCTTATTTCAAAATTCAATCATCCCGTCGTTGAGCTTACAGCCCCGATGGTTAGCGATATTTACCAGTCAGGAGGAACTTTTCTCGGAACCTCAAGAGGGAATCAGGATGTTGAAAAAATGGTTGATACCCTAGAAATTCTGAATATCAATGTATTGTTTTGCATCGGAGGTGATGGAACACTTCGGGGAGCACATGCAATACATCAGGAAATTGAAAAAAGGAAGCTCAGGATAGCAGTTGCAGGGATACCTAAAACGATTGATAATGATATTGATCTAATTCAGAAATCATTCGGATTTGAAACCGCATTTTCAATTGCCAACGATATAATCAGGAATGCCCACAACGAAGCACATGGTGCAAACAATGGTATTGCAATGGTAAAACTTATGGGCCGCGATTCAGGATTTATTGCAGCCAGTGCCGCCCTTGCCATACAGGAGGTGAATTTTGTTCTTATACCCGAAATATCCTTTGATCTTTACGGACCAAAGGGGTTTCTGAAAATTCTTCGGAAACGCCTTGAAGAGAGGCACCATGCTATGATTGTAGTAGCTGAAGGAGCGGGTCAGGATTTCTTCGATTCTGAAAATGCCGAACGTGACGCTTCAGGAAACATCAAGCATAAAGATATCGGAATCTATCTCAAGGAAAAAATAAGGGAAGAGTTTAACGCCAAAGGATTTCCACACTCAATTAAATACATCGATCCGAGTTATATCATCAGGAGCGCACCGGCAAATGCAAACGACAGTAAATTCTGCAATCTTCTGGCTCAAAATGCAGTTCATGCAGCACTGGCTGGGAAAACTGATTTCGTAATTGGTTACTGGAACTATGAATTTACGCTAATCCCGATCTCGATGGCTGTGGCTAAGAGGAAAAAAATTGACATTGAAGGCGAACTATGGTGGAATGTCCTTGAAGCAACAGGACAACCTATAAGCATGAAAAATAACTGATATGATCAAAAACGTAATTTTTGATCTTGGAAATGTGCTTATAAGTTTTATCCCTTCAGAATACCTGAAGAAGAAAAACTACCCTTCAAATATCCGTAATACAATAATCAACGATATATTTCACAGTGATGAATGGAAGAAACTCGACAATGGAGATATTACCGTTCCGGAGGCTATTGATTCAATATCCCAGAAATCTGCCCTTAAAAGGGAGGAGATAGCCCTTGTTTTCAATTTCAGACGCGATATAATGTTTCCCCTTGACGATAATGTCAGACTGCTTCCTGAGCTAAAGAAACAGGGTTTCCGCTTGTTTTACCTTTCCAACTTCCCGCTCGATACTTTTGAAGAAGTAAAAAATGATTATTATTTCTTCCGGTATTTTGATGGCGGTATTATATCAGCCGAGGTAAAGCTTTCAAAACCCGATATCAGAATTTTCAGTTATATGCTGAATAATTACTGCCTGAAACCTGAGGAATGCATTTATGTCGACGATATTGAAGAAAATGTCAGTGCTTCGGAATCAGTTGGTATGACTGGCCTGCTGACTTACGGATCTCCTAAAATTTCTTCCCTGGTGGAAGAAAAGCTGAGCATTAAGTTGTGAAAATTGCAGGATTAACTATTTGTTTTATTACCCCTCTCCTCTACCTGTCGGTGGAGGATCTCCCCTGAAACTTCAAAATTCCCTACCGGAATCCGGCAGACAAATAAATATTAAATTCTCAGAGAGTTCAGCTTAGCTTTTTCGCTTATTAAATTATTGTAAATAAGACGCTTATCGATAATATTATATAGTTTTACTCAATATATGATCCAGCACTAATTTTTGAAGAATTCTTGCAAAATTGATGCTTTGCTTTTACCTATCAGTTTTTCCAGCTCACTCACCGGTGTTTGTCTTATTTTTTCAGGTGAATCAAAATTCCTAAGTAATATTTCTTTTGTCTTTGGTCCGATACCTTTTACTTTATCCAGTTCGGATGAAATCATTCCTGAAGAACGTTTGATACGATGAAAATTAATTCCGAACCTGTGAGCTTCATTTCTTATTTGCTGAATTAATTTCAGGCTGTATGAATTTTTATCAAGATAGATCGGAACAGAATCTCCGGGGAAATAAATTTCTTCAAGTTTTTTAGCAATTCCTATCAACGTAATTTTGTCTCTTAGTCCAAGCTTTTCAAGACTTTTCATTGCCGAGGAAAGCTGGCCTTTTCCCCCGTCAATTATTACAAGTTGCGGAACAGATTGTTGCTCCTCGGTAATTCTTTTGTATCTCCGGTAAACCACTTCTTCCATCGAAGAAAAATCATCGGGACCTGAAACAGTTTTGATATTGAAGTGCCTGTAATCTTTTTTACTGGGTTTACCATGCCGGTACACCACACATGAAGCCACAGGATTCGTCCCCATGATATTGGAATTGTCAAAGCATTCAATATGAACCGGGAGGAAAGGCATGTGAAGATCATTCTTTACCTTTTCAAGATTTTTCCCCGTCCTTGATTCAGGCTTATGTTCCAATTGTTTCTTTTTCTGTTCAAGCTTGTAATAGACAGCATTTCTTTCTGCCAGCTCCATAAGTTTAAGTTTTTCACCGATTTTCGGGACCGTATATTTTATTCTGTTTAATTGAATATCAGGCTTGAAGGGAACGATAATTTCAGGAGAATCACTTAAGTAGCGCTGCCTGATTTCTGTGATAGCAAACCCTAAAAGAGATGTATTTTCCTCATCGACCCTTGATCTCATTTCAAGTGTATATGCCTGTACTACAGCACCTTCTACGACTTTCAGGTAATTAACATAGCATCTGTCATTATCCTGGGTAAAGGCAAAAACATCCACATTTTTTATTTTATTGCTTACCACCGCAGAGCGGCTCCTGAACTTTGAAATTATCTCTATCTTATCCTTAAGGATCTGCGCTTCCTCAAAACGAAGTTCCCTTGAGAATTCAGTCATTTTATTCTTCAGGTGTGCTGTCACAGTCAGGATGTTTCCCTTTAGGATATCCTTTATCTGAGCTATAGCTTCATTATATTCAGACTCCTCCTGATTCCCAATACATGGCGCTTTGCAATTGCCAATGTGGAATTCGAGGCATGGTTTGAATTTGCCGTTCGAGATGTTTTCGCTGGTAAGATTATAAGTACAAGTCCTCAATTTGTAAAGCTGCCTGATAAGTGTCAGCAAGGTTTTTACCATAAGGCCTGATGTGTACGGCCCGAAATAAAGTGATCCGTCTTTTATTATATTCCGTGTGCTGAATACTCTTGGAAATGATTCATTCTTTATACATATCCAGGGAAAGGTCTTGTCATCTTTCAGAAGTATGTTATATCTGGGCTGATACTTTTTAATCAGGTTATTCTCAAGCAATAATGCATCTGATTCGTTATCAACGATTATATGCCTTAAATCAGCTGCCTTTTTAAGCATTACAGTGGTCTTGCCTGTCTGGTTCCCTGCAAAATATGATGTGACTCTTTTTCTAAGGTTCTTAGCCTTCCCTACATAGATTATTTTCCCGGATGAATCTATAAACTGATAAACCCCTGGTTTTCCTGGAAGGGAAGAAATAATTTCCTTATGGTTTTGAATTAGTGACATCTAATACTGTTGCAACAAAGATAATAATTACCTGTCTGGTCCATTGTAACCCCCTTTGTGTTTCCCCCAAAGGGGGAAAAAATCCTTTGCGCTGTTAAAGAATCTGATAGATATTAAGAAATATCTCCCCCTCTGTGGGAGATGCCCGCCGTAAGGCGGGCAGAAGGGGTCTAATCCTTAAACAGTGGTACAAATTTAAACTCCCTGCTATTAAATAATCCCTGGTCACTCAGTTTCAATTCCGGAATCACCAGTAGTGCCATAAAGGAAAGAGTCATAAAGGGTGCTGACATCCTGCAGCCTGATGATTTTACTTTTTCAGATAATTGTTCATAAGCTGTAGCTACCTTACTGACCGGCTGATCCGACATAATTCCTGCAATGGGAAGTGGCAGGGAATCTGTATAATTCCCATTGGCAACGGCTAGTCCCCCTTTCATTCTCACAATCTCATTAACTGCAAGTGCAATATCTCGGTCGTTGGTGCCGATGCATATTATGTTGTGGCTATCATGGGCAACAGAACTGGCAAAAGCACCCGATTTCAGCCCGAAGCCTTTAATAAAACCAGTAGCTGCAGGCAGATCTTTATAACGGTCCTTAACCACTATCTTCAGAATATCTGAAGTAATATCTGCACCGATGAAATCACCTTTCTGAGTATTCATAATTATTTCTTTGGTCATTAAGCTACTGTCGAAGGCTTCAATGACCCTTAATTTTTCACCCCTTCTGGAAATGGTCAGATCCTGTTCTTTTAATTCTTTGCAATTGAAATTGTTCAAATGAGAAGCACCACTATAGCCAAACATAGTTTTGCCATTGCCGAAAACCTGTTTCCCGTCTATCCAGGTTTCAGTGATATTCATTTTGCGGTAATCATCTGTTATTATAAAATCAGCTGGCTGGCCAGGCTGTAATAATCCACATTCCAGATTATAATGCAAGACTGGATTTAATGTACAGCTTCTTATCACATCAAATACATTGAATCCTTCTGAAACAAGCTTCGCCACCAGTTTATTGATATGCCGCTTAATCAGCATCTCAGGGTGCAGATCATCGCTGCACAGCATTATCTTTTCAGGATCTGTTCTATAAAGATCCTTAAGATCATCCAGGTTTCTAGCTGCACTTCCTTCCCTTATCAGAATCATCATGCCAAGTGAGATTTTTTCCCTGGCTTCCTCTATGCTGGTACATTCATGATCAGTGGTTATTCCGGCTGAAATATATTTTTGCAAATGTTCGCCTGTAACGCCGGGTGCGTGACCGTCAACCGGTTTATGCAGTTCTTTTGCAATCACCAGTTTCCTGATTACCTCCGGATCATTATTAATAACACCCGGATAGTTCATCATTTCAGCCAGGTATTTGATTTCAGGCCATTGAAGAATCTCTTTTACTCCTTCAGAATTTATTATTGCACCTGAAGATTCAAAAGATGTTGCCGGTACACACGACGGGGCACCAAAGAAAAACCTCAAAGGAGTGCATGAAGCATCATTTATCATATATCTGACCCCCTCAATTCCAATGACATTTGCTATTTCGTGAGGATCTGAAACGACAGCTGTTGTTCCACGTGAAACAGCAACTCCGGCAAATGATCCCGGGGTGACCATAGAGCTTTCAATGTGAATGTGAGAATCTATTAATCCCGGCATAATGTAATGTGCCGGAGCATTGCTTATCCTTTTTATCGACTCAATTTTATTACATCTCACAACAATTTCAGCTGGATAAATCTCCCGTTTGTGAATGTCAATTAGCTGTCCAGTAATTTTCATAATAAATTCAATATTGATCAGTAGATTTACTTTTCATTCATCCATCGTTGACTTCTCTCAATGATCCTGCTTCAACCTATTGTACGTCTCTTTCACGTATACGTCATTTAATTTGTACCGTCATCGCGAGTCCCCAGGAATAGGGACGAAGAAATCCCTATCCCTAATAAGACTCCTGACGTAGCTTACTGGTTCTTTGAGCAGACTATTCCCTCGTCATGCTGTCGCTTGACTCCTCGTAATGACCATAATCTAAAGCCGGCAAATTTTGTTCTAATAAATCTAATATTTAAATTACAATACAAGAAATAGAAATAATGAAATGATTGTTCCACGTGGAACAAATCACCTTCCAAGATACATCAGGAGTATGTTGACATCCGATGGAGATACTCCGCTAATTCTTCCAGCCTGTCCTATATTGTCCGGCTTTATCTTTTTAAGCTTTTGCCTTCCTTCTGTCGAAATTGAGAGCAATTCTGAATAGTCTAAATCCTCTGGAATTTTAACTTTTTCCAGTCTCTTTATCTTATCAGCAATTAATTTTTCTCGTTGAATATATCCTTCATACTTAACTCTTATTTCAGCCGATTCAATACTTTCATTTATTGATTCTGATTTTATGAGTTCTTTAAATTCTGCTGTTGAAACTTTTTCAATTAATTCCTTAAGATTAATTTGCGGACGTGTTGCTATTGAAATTGCCTTTACCCTTTGTGATATTCTATTTGTTCCTGCTTTTTCTAGCAAGCTGTTTATTGATTCTGGCTCAATACTCTTCTCCTCAAGAAATGAAACAATCTTTTCGACCATTTTTTCCTTCTGTTCCATTTTTATTAATCTGTCTTTGTCAGCCAACCCGATTTCATATCCTTTTCTGGTCAGCCGTTCATCCGCATTGTCCTGTCTCAGCAATATCCTGTATTCTGCTCTGGCTGTAAACATTCTGTAGGGTTCATCAATACCCTTTGTTACCAGGTCGTCAATCAGAACTCCTATATATGATTCATCTCTTCCGCTTACAAATGGCTTATAGTCTTTTATCTTTTGAACAGCATTTATTCCTGCCATTAATCCCTGAGCCGCCGCTTCCTCATAACCCGTTGTGCCGTTTATCTGTCCCGCAAAATATAGTCCTTCAATTCTTTTTGTTTCCAATGTGTGCTTCAGCTGAGTCGGTTGAAAAAAGTCATACTCGATCGCATATCCCGGTCTGAAAATCTCCACTGATTCAAGACCCTTAACTTTCCTCAGAGCTTTTATCTGGATCTCAAGAGGCAGGCTGCTTGAGAATCCGTTTATGTAGTATTCTATAGTTTCCCTTCCTTCAGGTTCTATAAAAAGCTGATGTGCTTCCCTCTCCTTGAAAGTAACGATTTTATCTTCGATACTTGGACAATACCTCGGGCCTCTCCCTTTTATCCTGCCTGTGAAAAGCGGACTAAATTCAAGTCCTTTTCTGAGCTCTTCATGAACATCCTCATTAGTATGAGTTATAAAACAACTCATTTGGTTTTCCATCCTGTAATAATTGCTCATATATGAAAATGTTCTTCCCTCATCGTCACCTTTCTGCTCAGTCATTACTGAAAAATCAATACTTCTTCCGTCTATTCTGGCACTTGTTCCGGTTTTCAGCCGCTCCACTGAAAAACCAATTTCTTTGAGCTGATCACTTAATCCTGAAGATGCTTGTTCTCCGGATCTACCCCCCTTAATATTTTTAAAACCGACATGCATCAGGCCGTTCAGAAAAGTCCCGTTTGTCAGAATAATAGCCCTTGCAAAAAATTTTGTCCCAAAACTTGTCTCAATCCCAATTGCTTTCCCCCCATCAAGAATTAGCTTCTGTGCCTGTTCCTGCCAGATGAACAAATTCTGAGTTCTTTCCAGGACTTTTCTCCACTCCACACTGAATCTTTGCCTGTCACATTGGGCACGAGGGCTCCACATTGCTGGTCCTTTAGATCTGTTAAGCATCCGGAATTGTATCATACTGCGGTCTGTAACTATTCCGCTCATACCTCCCAATGCGTCTATTTCTCTGATTATCTGACCTTTCGCTATTCCTCCCATAGCAGGATTGCATGACATTTGTGCCAACTTTGTCATGTCCATTGTAACGAGCAGCGTCCTGGCGCCCATTTTTGCTGCAGCGTGCCCGGCTTCACAGCCTGCATGTCCACCTCCCACTACAATTACATCATAATGAAAATTCATTCTGANTCCTTTCCAAATTTCTTCAGCTGTTTTTCCTGCCTCTTAAACATCAGATCCCTCTCCCTTTTACTATTGTCCCTGTATCCACATAAATGAAGTAATCCGTGTATCATCACTCTTAACAATTCCTCACTTAATTTTATCTTGTAAAGTTTCGCATTTATTTTAACTGTATCTATGCTTATATAGATTTCACCATTAATTACATTTTCGGTTGAGTAGTCAAATGCTATAACATCAGTATAGTAATCATGTTCAAGAAACTTCCTGTTAATATCAATAATGTTCTCGTTGTTCGTTAAAATAAAAACAAGGTCACCCGGACTTTTTCTTTCATCCGTGATGACCTTTTCAAGAAATTCTTTGATTTCTGCTGTTTTTCTAATCCTGAATTTTATCTGATCATAATAAATTCTTATATTCAATTAGATACCTCCTTAAAGTTCATAGTTACACTATTTCCTTTTTCATTGAACACAATCGAATCAGCAAGCTTAGTCATCAGGAATACACCTCTACCGCTTAATGCTTCGATATTTTCTGGCATGGTTGGGTCAGGGATCTTTTTGGGGTCAAAACCCGGTCCCTCATCAGTGACAGTAATTTTTATTTCATTCTTATCGAATTCAATTTCAACGTCCACCAGCTTTTGGGTATTTGATTTATTACCGTGAGTAATCGCATTATTTACTGCTTCCAGCGTGGCTACCAATATTTTACCATAATTATCCTGATTTATCCCTATTGCTCCTGTCATTTCATCAATTGCATTTTCAATAACCCTCAGGTTACTCATTTTTGATTCTATTTTTAATCTTTTATACATTTTAGCCATTCTGTTGCAATTTTCGAATTAAACAGTAAAAGTGATGCAATTTCTAATTTTTTTTCGAAATCCACAATTCCGGATCCAATTTTACTGTTTCCTCAAAGACCATGAATTTCAGTATTGCCTTATCTCCGTTTTCTTCATCATTGAATACTCTTCCAATTTCCTGTTTAGTCTCCACCTTATCTCCCGCCTTTACTTTCACGTTCACAATATTCTGATAAACAGTTAAATATTTACCATGACGAATAATCACTGCCATATTTGCTCCTCTTATTGAAAATACCCTTGCTACCTCACCTTTAAAAACGCTTCTTACCGGGGTCATTCCAGAACTTGTTATTTCAATATCTATATTATCTTCTGTAACATATTTCAAAACAGGGTGACTATGTACGCCAAAATGGCTCGTAATTATACCCTGTTCAACCGGCCATGGCAATCTTCCCTTATTTTCTAAAAAATTATCGCTGATTAACCTCATTTCAGGTGTTACATCACTTTTAGCTGTTTTCTTTTTCTCCTCAGCAATTAATTTCGCTATTTCTGATTCTATTTTTTTTGCGATTCTTTTTTTCTCGTCAAGTTCCCTTTGAAGCTGCTGTTCTTTGTTGCTCAATGATTTAACAACATTCTGCTGTTTTTCTTGCTCTCCCTGCAACAGATATTTTTGTTGTTCTTCACGTGATTTCAGATCTGAAATTCTTGTCAGGTCATCTTCCATCTTCTTTTTCGAAATTTCAATTTCGCTTTTTAATTCCTGAATTATTTCCGATTCCTGGCGTCTGAATTTCGTTATTTGCTGAAGGTATTTCAACCTTTTATAAGCCTGATTAAAGTTACTTGCTGACAAAATGTACCCTATTTCTGAATTTCCCTTCGATGCCATGAACGAACTTAATACGGCTTTTTCATAATCTTGTTTCAAAATATTCAGATCATTTTCCATCAAATCTAGAGCTAGCGCGTTAAGTTCAATTCTGTCAGTAAGCAAAATGATCTCATCCTTCAGGCCTGTCAGAACGGATTCTCTCAGGTTTAATTTCTTTCCTATTATTTTTAATTCATTAAGACTTTCCTTTTTTTCTTTAGTTGTCTCTTTCAATAAATTATCTACATAAGATATCTCCTCCAACGTTTTTTTCCGCTGTTCTTCGAGATCTCTTTTTGTCTGAGAGTTGACAGTCAGGAGAGTACCAAAGAACAATACACTTATTATAAGAAATACTTTCATTTTAACCTAATAACCTTAAATCCCTGACCAGGAACAAATGAAATTCTGCCTTTCCATGGTCTTTCTATCTTTTTAATTTCCATCACGATGTTAAGAGAATTTAAGTCATCATTTATCTCGATCTTTTGCGGGTATTTTATCTTATCCTGCTGTATGATATCGGTGAATTTAAGTGTTATATTTCCCGATCTTATATCCCCTTCAAAATAAGCCTGTGTTGCCTTTCTTTTCTGACAATCGATAATGTATTCAACCTTCTTTCCCTGTATTTCATATTCATTTCTATATATTCCTTTCTGGCAGTTTACAGGACTCTTTTTATCGTCTTCATTAATGATGACATCTCCAATTATTAAGAATATCAGTGAAGGCTCTATGCCATATTTGGGACCTATAGCCGATGGTGATCCAATAAGCAGTTTATTATTGATCTTGTCATTTATGAGGATGGTGTCTTTTGTAATCAACGCCCTTCCCGCTTCAATACCTGATCTGGATCTAACAGTTATAAGCAGTGTATCCGGTTTTCGAAATTTAATACTGGCATTCAGGCGGGCAGAAAAGTTATTCTGTGCCACAATTATATCTGCTTTCTGAATATAAAAATCTTCAGCTGAAAGATTATTAACTATTACTGATTCAATAGTATTAACGTCAGCTATTTCATTAACATAAGAAATGGCTGTCCTTCCTGCTTTTTTAGAGGCAGAACATGCATTGAGAATGACTGACAAACAGATCGTTATATATATTATTTTTCGCAATTTTCAATTTCTTTATAAAGGTTAATTTTTGTCTTGTCGAGCGACATAGCTGTTTCCCAGCTTTTGACTGCATCACTGCATTTCCTCATCTTTTTCATAATATATCCGTAATGCTCATAATATTCAGCATCAGCTGGCTGGCCGGAATTAATTATTTTTTCCATTATTTTTGCCGCCTCTCTGACCTTACCTCTTTTATACAAGACCCATGCGTAAGTATCAAGATATGTGTTATTTTCTTTCTCTTTTTCAATCACAGCTTTTGCCATTTTCTCAGCTTCCTTCAGATTCATATCTTGCTCTGCAAGATAGTATGCATAATTGTTCATCACTGTCAGGTCACTGTTGTCTAATTTAAGTGCTTCATCAAAGGCTTTAAAAGCCTCTGTATAATTCTTCATTCTGTAATATGTGTCTGCTTTGAGGGTCTGAACCTGAAGTTTCAGTTCTTTGTTCTCTCCGGCAAGTATATCAGCTTTTCGGAGTTCTTCAAGAGCAACGTTAAAGTCTTCGTTTTCCATAGCAGCCGTTGCGTATAACATTTTTGCAATAATGGAACGGTTGTATTTGGTCGCACACTCCTTCCCTCTGATCTGAAGTTTTTCAAAATTCTTTTGATCATAATATACAAGCAAAAGCTTTTCCCATGCATAGTAATTGTCAGGGTTTACTTTTATGATTTCCTCAAGGCGTGAGGCAGCTTCTTCTGTTTTCTTTTCCTTTTGCAAAAATTCCGGTCTCAACAGCAATATAATATCATCATCAATATAATTTGCTTCCATAACCCTTATGGCGAGCTCCATTTTGTTGCCATGTTCTTTGATTATATCATCGTTTTCCATAAGATCCGAGATCAACGAGATCTTTTCATCTCTCGATATTTTCGGATTGACAATAACTATGTTCAAAAGTTCAAATAATTCATCATAATTCTTTTCTGAAACCAGGAATTCACACAGGGATAGCTGAATACCAGGGTTGTCGGGATTTCTTGCTATCAGCTGATTATAAACATCTTTTGCCTTCTGGATATCGCCCTGATCCCTGTAAATTGCAGCCAGGTATCCATTATAAACTATGTCATCGGGGCTCTGCTCCAATAGCTGCTGAACTTTTACAAGGGCTTCTTTGCGTTTCCCGTCAGCCATAAGATTCTCTATCAATGAAAGTGTTGTTCTTTCATTAACGCCATATTTTTCATCCAATTTATTAAGCAGGTTCCTTGCCTTATCATAGTTTTTATTCTGAGTGTACAATTTGGCCAGTGAGACCTGCAACTCTTCTTTTTCCGGATAAGCTCTTACAGCCTTCTCATAACAAATAATTGCGCTGTCGATCTTTCCTTCCTGATGGTAAATGCTTGCCAGCAACATACTGTACCATAAATTATTCTGTTCAATTTCATTAGCTTTTATGATATACTTCTTTCCATTTGCCAGATCACCTTTTGCAAGTACAATCTGAGCCAACTGGTAATATGTTGCATCACTTTCAGGGTTTATGAGCAGGCACTGTTCAAAATACTGAAGGGCTTCTCCCATATTTCCCATAAGTTTCTGTCTGATTCCTTCAACATAAACATAATTAAATGCAGAGCTATCATAAGCATTGCCAGCTTTCCCGGGTTTTAAACCCGGAATTATGTTTTTATTGCATGAGGTAAATATTAGTCCTGCAGCTAAAATAAACGATATATACAACCTTCTTTTCATTGTCAATGTTTTCCGGTATGTGCGAATCCTCCCGATCTCCTGTAATCAGCATCAATCGTGCCCNGAGAATTCGGTCTAAGGAAAATATCTTTATGTATAATAGCCCATAGATCCATGCCAGCTGAATTCTCTGTAGTATATTCAGGCAGTTTATGATGCGATTTGTTTATTATGATTTTCATTTCTTTTTCCTGCTAAGAAAAACACTCAATAGCTGGTCCTTATATTGAGCATATCCTATAAAAATAACTATAAAAAGTGTATTTATAAGCAATTCGGCGGCAAGTCCAGGATATTTAAAATAATGTCCGAACATTATCATAGCTATTGCCATCAAAAAGTAAGGTATAAACTGCTTCATATTATAGTTGACCTTGAATCTTTTTTCTGCAAAAATAAACGACATAATTATCATTGAGCCATATGAGGCAACATGTGCCCAGGCTGAAGCCATGTACCCGTAAACAGGAATGAATATTACATTAATCAGGATAGTGATTATGGCTCCGATAAGGGTAATATAAATTCCAAACCTTGTCAGATCGTTGAGCTTATACCAGATACTGTGATTAATGTAGATCCCGTAAAAAAGGTATCCCATTGCAACAATTGGAACAACGGTAATTGCTTCACGAAAATCTTTATCAATAATCAGCTGTATTCCTGATATATACAAATTTATCCCGATGTAAACTAGAAGCATAATGATTATGAAATATTTCATTACGAAAGAATATGTTTCCTTCGCATTTTCGTATTTTGCCCTCTCGAAGAAAAATGGCTCAGCTGCAAACCTGAACATTTGAATAAACAACGCCATTAAAACTGCAATTTTATACCCGGCACCATAGACTCCAACAGTTGCAAGACCAGTCTCTTCACCTGTCATTCTCCGGAGAATTACTTTATCAAGAGTGTCATTTATTGATCCGCTCAGACCGGTAATAAGAAGAGGAAAAGAATAATTTAACAGCCTCGTCCATATCGCCCTGTCAAAAACAGGTTTCTTTATAATTATATAAGGCAAAAGCATTATAAGAGTTGATGCACTACCGATCAGGTTAGCCACGAAAACGTACCCGACCCCATAATCCGGGTTATATATATGCCTGAACCATCCGTGGCTTTTCCCATATATCCCAGGTGCAATCACAAGTAAAAACAATACAGCTAATAAAGTAATGACAACATTTGCGATTTTGATAATGCTGAAACGTATAGGCCTGCTCTCTCTTCTTAATCTGGCAAAAGGAATTGCCGTAAAAGCATCAATTGAGACAATCGCAGCAAACATTCTTATGTAGTCATGATTGTTCTGATAATCAAGGGCCGCAGACACGGGTCGGATAAAAATATTCACAAGAATGAGAAAAGCTGAAGANGTCAATAAAAGACTCAGAAGTGATGTGCTGTAAACCTTTTCATAATTGTCCTTGTTCTGTGAAAACCTGAAAAANCCGGTCTCCATTCCATAAGTCAGAATTATNAAAAGAAGCACCATCCAGGCNTATAATTCGGTAATTACTCCATACTGAGCTTTCGTGAATATCCTTGTATAAAAGAATGTTACGATCCCGTAGTTCAGGAATCTTGGAACTATCGTACCAAAACCATATATAGCAGTTTGTTTTGCTAATGTTCTGACCTCATTCACTTTATGAAGTATTATTTAGAATTATCCGATTGATTTTGTTCCCCGCTCTGCAAATCAACTTTAATAAAATCTATCAAATTGAAAACCATTTCTTTCATGATCGGGCAAAGTTAAATATCTTTGCCATCAGATTTGCAGAACGTTATTAACCAATTTTCAGTTTTCATGAACACAATAGTCAGACGTTTTATTTTTCTCTCTGTCTTCTTCCTGCTTATCTCATGCAGTGCACCTGGCGGCAATGGAAATACAGAAGTTTTAATTAAAACCACCTCGGGTGATATCAAAATAAAGCTCTATGAAAATACTCCTTTGCACAGGGATAATTTCGTAAAGCTTGTTAACATGGGCTTTTATGACGGTATTTCATTTCACCGGGTAATCAGGGATTTTATGATTCAGGCAGGGGATCCTGAAACAAGAACAGGTTTGACAAAAGAACAGCTCGATACTCTTGGAAAATATACAATTCCCGCTGAGTTTCGCAAGGAATATTTTCATAAAAAGGGTGCCATTGCAGCAGCACGCGAGGGAAATGATGTGAATCCTGAAATGCGTTCATCAGGAACACAATTCTATATTGTACAGGGTAAAAAATATTCTGAAGCAGAACTAAAAGCGACAGAAGAAAGGATTAACAGCAATATAAAACAGGTTCTTTTCAGCAAGCTGCTTAAAGAGACTGCCGATAGTGCAAGGAAATCGGGGACACCCCTGCAGGATGCTGAAATTCAGGAACGTGCATCGATGAAAATGTTTGATTACCTGACAACTATAGGAGATTTTAAATTTTCTCAGGAACAGATTGAAATCTATATGAATACCGGGGGCACACCTCGGCTGGACAGAACATATACTGTATTCGGTGAAGTAATAGAAGGACTGGATATTGTTGACAGGATTGCAGCTGTTCAGACCAATCAGGCTGATAAGCCGATAAATGATGTAAAAATTATTAAAATGAAACTGGTCAGTAAATAATACAAAACTGATCATAAAAGAAATAATGATGCTTGACAAAGTAGAAAACCTGCTTGAAGAGATCTCTTCAGTAAAAGCAGCCACAGTTTCCGATCTTGAGTCCTTCAGGCTTAAATATCTCAGTAAGAAAGGACTGATTACAGAATTATTTGAAGAGTTCAGGAATATATCAGCCGAACATAAAAAAGAGATCGGTCAGAAGCTTAATGAGCTGAAACTAAAGGCACAGGAAAGGTATAATTCTTTAAAACAAGAACTTGAATCCACTGAAGCAGGATTGACTGAAGATGACCTTACCCGGCCTGCATTTCCATTTCCTTCAGGATCGCGTCATCCTATTTCAATAGTCAGGAAAGAGATTATAGATGTTTTTTCAAGAATTGGTTTTACTGTATCCGAAGGTCCTGAAATTGAAGATGACAATCATGTCTTTACAAAGCTCAATTTTGCTCCGGAACACCCGGCCCGGGATATGCAGGATACTTTTTACATACACAGGAGCTCTGCTGAAGACTCTGATCCTGGTGATATTTTGTTGCGGACTCATACATCTTCTGTCCAGGTAAGAGTAATGCAAAGCCAGAAACCGCCAATACGGACGATTTCTCCCGGCAGGGTTTTCAGAAATGAGGCAATTTCAGCCAGGGCACATTGCATTTTTCATCAGATTGAAGGACTATATATCGATGAAAATGTCTCTTTCGCTGATCTGAAGCAGACTTTGTTGTTTTTTGCCAGGGAGCTTTACGGGAAAGAGACCAAAATCCGTCTGCGTCCTTCGTATTTTCCATTTACAGAACCTTCGGCTGAGATGGATGTAAGCTGTAAAATATGCGGTGGAAAAGGCTGTAATGTATGCAAATATACAGGCTGGCTCGAGGTGCTTGGGTGTGGAATGGTACATCCAAATGTGCTGGAGGCATGCAATATTGATAGCAGGAAATATACAGGATTTGCATTCGGAATGGGCATCGAGCGTGCAGCAATGCTTAAATATCAGGTTAATGACCTGCGCCTTTATTTCGAAAATGATCTCAGATTTCTTGATCAGTTTAAAACGGCTTTATAGATGGCTTTGAACTTTAAATAAAGCGTATTGTTATTGTTTTAATGAAACCGGATAAAGAAATGAAACAGCATGATTTACATATTCCTTTATGTGATAAATGCGCTCTTGAGACAGGATCGATCTTCAAACATCTAACTGCCGAGGAAGTTGCAATGATCAACTTCGAGAAGGATTTCAGGATTTATAAGCGTGGGGATATTTTATATCAGGAAGGCAACAGGATAAGCGGATTTTATTGTATTCACAGCGGCATAATTAAAGTTTACAAGACAGGTTTTGATGGAAAGGAACAGATTATCAGGTTTGCGAAGGCGGGTGAAATAATTGCCTATCGGAGTGTCCTTAGCAATGAAGTGGCCTGTACATCAGCTAAAGTTATCGAGGATTGTCAGGTTTGTTTCATCCCTTCGGAAATACTTATTTCCTTTATTAAAACAAATCCGGCATATGCTCTTGAATTGCTTAAACTTGCCTGCCATGAGCTTGGAGAGGCAAATTCATTTATTACTGATATTGCCCAGAAGACGGTCAGGGAAAGACTCGCAGAAATACTGCTTCTTCTGGTAAATGATTTTGGTATAGATGAGCATAATTATCTTAAAATATCCCTGACCCGCGAAGAGCTGGCCAATATTGTTGGAACTGCAACTGAGTCTGTGATAAGACTTTTATCTGAGTTTAAGACCGACAGGCTTGTTGAACTAAACGGGAGAAAAATAAGTATTCTTGATAAAAAAGGGCTTGAAAAGATCAGCAATGTTCTTACAAGAAGTTGATCTGTTGAATCAGAAAGCAGACATCTTATTAAAAAAGAATACCGTTCTGGTCCCGGGCAAATTGTTTCCCCAGGTGTTTATATGCATGTTCAGTCGCTTCACGACCTCTAGGTGTCCGTTTAAGATACCCCTCTTTAATAAGGAATGGCTCGTACACCTCCTCTATGGTTCCGCTTTCTTCTCCCACTGCTGTTGAAATTGTATTCAACCCGACTGGTCCTCCCCCGAATTTGTCAATAATTGCAGATAATATTCTGTTGTCCATTTCATCAAGTCCGTGCTGGTCGATATTCAGGGCTTTCAGACCGAACCTTGTTATCTCAAGGTCTATTTTGCCTGAACCCCTGACCTGTGCAAAATCCCTGATCCTTCTTAGGAGAGCGTTCGCAATTCTTGGTGTCCCCCTGCTGCGTTTTGCTATTTCATCCGCTGCATCATTATTGATTTTTACATTAAGAATCCCGGCTGATCTTTTAACTATACCGGTCAGAACTTCATGATCATAATATTCGAGGTGAAAAGTTATTCCGAACCTTGCTCTCAGAGGGCTCGTAAGCAGGCCTGAACGAGTGGTTGCCCCTATGAGAGTGAAATTATTAAGAGTGAGCTGAACTGACCGGGCACTGGGCCCCTTATCGAGCATTATATCAATCTGGAAGTCTTCCATTGCGGAATAAAGATATTCTTCAACAACCGGGCTTAGCCTGTGTATTTCATCGATAAAAAGAACATCTCCTTCCTGAAGGTTTGTAAGCAGACCTGCAAGATCTCCCGGTTTGTCAAGAACCGGACCGGATGTGACTTTCAGATTCACCTTCAGCTCATTCGATATTATTGTTGCAAGTGTCGTTTTTCCAAGTCCCGGGGGTCCGTGAAGCAGAACATGATCAAGTGATTCTCCACGCTGCCTGGCAGCTGTGACAAACACAGTCAGGTTATCTATTATTTGCTTTTGTCCTTTAAAATCAGAAAAAGTGATCGGCCTGAGTTGTTTCTCAAATTCCTGATCATTGGCTGTAATATCTTCTTCCCTTATGTTAAAATCTTCCTCCATAGTCATTTAATAAGCTTAACATCGCTTTCGGGAAGATTAATTTTAACTCCGTTAATACTGACCTCGACATCATCTTTATATGTAATTGTCAGTATCGGAATCCCCTCTTCATCGTATTTCTTCCAGGTCTTCTGCCTTATTCCCATACGGTAGTACTGTTCTTCCTTAGGCCGCCCGTTTTCATAATAATAAGTCAGCTGTCCATCGGGGTTTCCCTGAACATAATTTCCCTTGAATTTTATTTTGCCGTCAGGATAATACGATTTCCACAACCCGTCGCGTAACCCAATAATATAGTTACCTTCTTCATTATTATCGCCGGTCTTATATTTCCATTCCCCGTTCTTTTCTCCGTCGGTGTATTTACCCTGAACTATAATATCTCCGGAAGGAGAGTACTCGGTATAAACTCCGTCGCGTTGTCCCTGGAAATATTCTTCTTCCCTTAAGATAGCTCCGTTTTCATAGTACCATTTCCATAGCCCATCTGGTCGCCCATTGTTAAATGACCCGGTCTGTTCCATTTTACCTGAAGGAGTATAAAATTTCCAGATTCCTGTACGCCTGTTATCTGAATACTGGCCTTCAGCAAGGGATGATCCATCAGGGTATAGATCTTTCCATTTTCCATTGAATTTACCAGCTTCATCAACTATACCTTCCGATAAAAGAAGCCCGTTATCATTATAAACATAGGCATTGGTTACTTTACCGTCAGCATTATATTCCCTGTGCACACCTACTGGAATTTTATTCCGGTATGGCCCGCTGTAAATCAGTTTATTATTCTGATCATATTTATTGACTATCTCAATATCCGGTTCATCTTCAACTTTCGATTTTACTATTGAACCGTTATCATACAGCATTGTAAGAACCAGAATGCCTCTGTTATCATATTCCTTGTAATATCCATGTAACTGATCATCCTTATAATTTTTCTCTGATTTGATACTCCCGTTAGGATAAAATTCTTTCCACACACCCTGCTTCAATCCTTTATTGTCAGAGCGATTAATCCTATCCCTGCTTATAAGGTAATCATTATTGTATTCCAGTAATGTTATGACAGTTCCGTTTTTATCAAATTCTTTTGATAAGCCTTCTTTTTTACCATTATTATAAGAAATTGTTTGCTGTATTTTTTTATCGGGATAAAAGAAAAGTGCTGTACCTTCTTTTTTGTCTCCTGCGTAAAGTTCTTTGGAATAAATATATAGTCCTTCAGAAGGAGCTTTTTTATACTTATATGAATACCCGTTTCTTTTACCAAAAAGGTAATTTATCTTTTCAATAGTGTCGCCGGTCTGGTCAAAAAATACCCATATACTGTCGAGCTGGAAGCTTGAATATTTACCTTCCGATTTTTTAATTCCTGTCACGTAATAACTTTTCCAGTAACCTTCAGGTTTTCCATTCTTAATAAGACCCTCACTTGATACTGTCCCGTTTGGATACTTGAAAATCTGATAACCGTCCTTTAAGCTATTATCGGTTTGTCCGAATACAACACACCCAACAAATAATAAAATCAATGCAAAAATTTCTTTTTTCATATTAAAGGCCCAGTTTTTCAGATATTTTCATCATTCTGATTATTGGCTTTTGCGCTTTCAAAATAATTTCAGGATCAATAATGATCTCAGGTTTTTCATCCCTGATACATTTAAATATTTTCTCCATAGTAATCAGTTTCATAAAACTGCATTCACTGCAGCCGCATGTTGAATCTTTCGGAGGAGCAGGCATAAATTCCTTTAAAGGATTTGCTTTTCTCATCTGATGCAGAATACCTGGTTCGGTTGCTACAATATAGCATCTGGAATTATCCTTCTTTGTGAACTGAAGCAAGGCGGATGTAGATCCAATAAAATCTGCAACCATTCTCACAGGAAGTTCACATTCAGGATGAACTATAACCTTTGCTTCAGGATTTACCTTTTTCAGTTTAAGTATCGCTTCCAGAGAAAACTCTTCATGAACATGACATGAACCATTCCAGACAATAATATCTCTTTCGGTCTTATTAATAATATAGTTACCAAGATTCCTGTCAGGAGCAAATATTATCTTTTCATCAGGGGGTAGCGATTCAATGATTTGAACCGCATTGGATGAAGTACATATTATATCAGATAAAACCTTAATATCTACATTGGTATTCACATATGTTATTACTGTCCGTCCCGGGTTTTCGTCAAGGAACTTATTAAAGTCTTCAGCTCTGCAGGAATCAGCCAGAGAACAGCCGGCATTCATATCGGGCAGAAGTACTTTCTTATGCGGTGACAGTATTTTAGCTGTTTCGGCCATAAACCTTACTCCTGCAAAAAGAATAATATCTGCATTGTTTGATGCCGCTTTCTGTGACAGGGCAAGGCTATCGCCGACAAAATCAGCAATATCCTGTATATCTCCCGTCTGGTAATAATGAGCAAGGATTATTACATTCTTCTGCTTTTTAAGTTTTTGAATTTCAGAAACGTAATCTGTATGTCTCTTTTTATCCATTTTTCCCCTGCTTATTTATTTAAGCTATATAATCGCTGAATACCGGATCATTATTAGTTCTTCAACCCCGGCATTAATGCCGGGGTTGTCGGATACTATGACCATGGACTTTAGTAATTATTCTTTTTACCCGTCACAAAGGTACTAATCGAAAACAAAATTCTGATAATTTATCAATACCGACATCATTAATATTATAAACTTATAAGATTTAAAATATTTTATAATACTAATGATATCCTGTTAATTCTGTTGAAATAAAAATCAGATTTATCTTTTATTTTCAATAAATAATATCAGGTAAACACTTTTTCAACAGTTCAAAAAATATACCATTTTTGAATATCAGTCAATTAGAATAATAATTAACAACTGTTAACATCACATTACTGATAGTGGTATCAAGACAAAAATATAGGTTTTAATGTTCATTGAAGGTTTATAGCCTGACTTTATTTCATAATAACTTTTTACACATATATGCCTGATGGCCTGAAATAGATAAATTAGTTAATAAAACAGAAAGTATTACATTTTAAAACAAGGATATTTACAGATAATCAACAATGGAAAGTTTTATTTGTTAGATATTGGTACGCAGATTTAAATCCTTTGATAATGTCGCCAAAGCTGATGAAAATAGTTGGTAACATGGAAAAAGATAAAAGTATATTATTTTCTTAAACCAGATCAATTGTATTAATTTGCAGACAAACAGGACAAAAAAAATAAAAGTGAAAAAAAGAAAAGTTGCGATCGTTTCTGATCATGCTGGATATTATTTGAAAGAGATACTTATAAAATATCTTGTAACTCAGAACTTAGAGCTGAAAGACCTGGGATGCTACAGTTACGAAGCAACTGACGATTATCCTGATTTTGGTCATCCTCTTGCCAGTGCCGTATCTTGTGGGGAATTTGATCTTGGAATTTCAATTTGCGGGACAGGCAACGGGATAAACATGACTGTAAATAAACACCAGGGTATCAGAAGTGCCTTATGCTGGAACGAAGAAATAGGGCGGCTGGCCAGAGCACATAATGACGCCAATATTTGTTCATTGCCCGCCAGGTTTATTAATGAATCGGAAGCAATTCTTATTGTAAAAGCATTTCTGGAAACAGAATTTGAAGGAGGCCGGCACAAAAGACGAATTGATAAGATCCCTTTAAAACTATATTAATATGCTTTCAAATTCATGCAGATACGGGATCCGGGCGGTAATATACCTTGCAAGTCGTTATCCCGAAAAAAGTAATATAGGAATAAAGGAAATATCAGGCGATCTTAAACTTCCGACTCCTTTTCTGGCCAAGATTCTCCAGCAGCTTGCAAAAAACAAAATCCTGAGCTCAACAAAAGGTCCTAATGGCGGCTTTTCTCTACTTAAAAAACCTGAAGCAATAACAATTTTTGAACTGGTTAAAATAATTGATGGTGAAGCATTCTTTAATAACTGCCTGATTCACGACGGAACATGCGCTAAAATCAAACATAGCAAAAAACTATGCCCGGTTCACAATGATTATGCCGTCAAGAGGGAAGAATTAACAAATATATTTAAAAGCAAAACAATAGCTGATCTTTCAAAAAACGCAGACAATTCAGAAAATATACTTATCTGAATTATTTCTTATAGTAGGGTGTTAGAAACAACCATATACAAACCGCAGTTGCAGTCCCTGCTGTATTAAACATTATATCAAGAACATCAGCCTTCCTGGTTGTGGTAAATCCTGTCTGGAACACCTCCATTAAAGCTCCGAAAAAAACGGGTATTAATGCAACTATTATTATCTGCCTGGTATTTGAAAAGGAATTCCTGTGTTCCAGTATTATCACGGACATGAACAAAAAATAGAGTCCGAAATGCACAAATTTATCAAGATAAGGAACGTCAAAGAAGCCAATTTCTTCAAAAGTCCTGGCATTTGCCAGACTTAAATAAAGAATAAGCAATGATACAAGAATTGAGAAAATATTATTTTTTATCATTTTATCAGTTTG
>WSSedA1B2DRAFT_1000004_pt1 | contig 35885 bp, 35 predicted proteins | sample WetSurSiteA1Bulk_FD_9465 | JGI IMG/M metagenome (IMG submission 9465) | reverse complement strand
GCCTTTTACGCTGACACGAAGTCCATTTACATTAATGGAGGCGCCAAATGCCGGCAGCATTCGTTCAGTATGGTCCCTCGACTTGGCAGGTTCTGCGATTACAGTCTCTCCGTCCGCATAAAGACCCGCAAGAAGGATTGCCGATTTTACCTGAGCACTGGCTACAGGCATTTTGTATTGTATTGACTGCAATTTTTTACCCTTAATCGCGAGTGGAGGGTATTTATTTTCTGCCCGCGCCATAATCTCTGCCCCCATCTGCTGTAAAGGGTTTATGACCCTTGCCATGGGTCTTATTCTTAAAGATTCATCACCGGTAAGCACAGAGAAGAATGGATTGCCTGCAAGCACCCCTGCAATCAGCCTGATTGTTGTCCCCGAGTTTCCGCAATCGATGATATTATGAGATTCTGCAAGACCATAAATTCCATTGCCATTTACAACTATGTCATCGCCTTTATCCTTTATATCCACACCTAAGGCCCTGAAGGCATTAATCGTGCTCATCGGGTCTTCTGCCCTCAGAAAATTCCTGATTATGCTTTCCCCTTTTGACAGGGAAGAGAAGATTACAGCCCTGTGAGATATGGATTTGTCAGGGGTTGGAGAAAACTCGCCTTTAAAATGATTTGCCTTATTAAGCTCAATCCTGTCCAATACCTTCCCTCAGTGTGCGGGCATTTTTAAAATCCTTTTCAAGGGATTCAGAATCATGCGCCCTGAGATACTGACTTGCCCTATCAAGATTTTTTTTGAAAATCTCGATAAATTCAAGGAGATTATCCTTGTTGAAAGTGCAGATATCACGCCATAACTCGGGCTGGCTTGATGCTATCCGGGTAGTATCTTTAAATCCTTGTCCTGAAAATTGAAGATATGAACTGTCTATATCTGCAACTGTATTTACAATTTCGTATGCAATGATATGAGGAAGATGACTTACAGCTGCATAGATTCTGTCATGTATATCAGGGTCGATCAATCTGACCCGCGAGCCAAATGTCTTCCACATAGTTATGACCTTTTTGAGGGCGCTTTTGTTTGTCTCACCAGTGGGAGTGATAATGCACTTTGCATTTCGAAAGATATCAGCGGATGCTGTGTCAATCCCTGAACGGTCACTGCCTGCGATAGGATGCCCTCCAACAAAATAAGTCCCTTTGGGCATTAATGCCTCCATATCATGCACAAGCTTTCCCTTGACACTGCCGACATCTGTAATAATCGCTCTTTGTTTAAAAGAACTGCATACCTTTTTTGCAATATCGAGAAAACTTCCTACCGGGGCAGCAAACAACACAAGGTCTGAATCTTTACACGCTTCCATCGGATCAAGGACATACACGTCTATGATCCCTTTATCTCTCGCCTTCTTAAGGTTATTCTCATTCCTGCCATGACCTGTTATCTTATTGCAAAGCTTATTTTTCTTCAGCGCAAGTGCAAAAGAGGCACCGATCAGGCCAACTCCAATTATAGTCACACTATCGAAAAAGACAGCGCTATCTTTATCTGTTATCATATCTCCCTTCCAACAGCAGCAGCTATTGGTTTCAGTTCTTTCATCAGTTTCTTGAAATCACCCGGCCTCAGAGATTGTTCGCCGTCAGACAGGGCCTCTTCAGGATTTGTATGAACTTCGATGATAAGCCCGTCAGCACCTGCTGCCACAGCAGCCTTTGCCATAGGTGCAACAAGATCCCACCTGCCGACCCCGTGGCTGGGGTCCACAATAATTGGCAAATGAGTAAGTTTCTTGAGAACAGGCACTGCGCTCAGGTCAAGGGTATTTCTTGTCGCTGTCTCGAATGTCCTTATGCCTCTTTCACAGAGGATTACATAGTGATTTCCCTTTGACATTATATATTCGGCAGCCATGAGCCATTCTTTGATAGTTGCTGATAATCCTCTTTTCAGTAAGATCGGTTTTTTGGATGTGCCGGCCTCAAGCAGCAGTCTGAAATTCTGCATGTTCCTTGCCCCTATCTGAATGATATCGGCATATTTTGCTATAACCTCCATATCCCTCGGATCCATCAATTCTGTTACAACCGGGAGTCCCCATTTCTTTCTCGCCTCTGCAAGATATTTCAGGCCTTCTTCACCAAGGCCCTGGAAAGAATACGGGGAAGTGCGCGGCTTGAATGCCCCGCCCCTGATGAATGAAGCGCCTGCATCCTTTACTTTCTCTGCAATATTCATGAGTATGGTTTTGTTCTCTACAGCGCAGGGCCCTGCAATCACCTGTATTTTTTTGCCTCCGATTATCTGCCCTCCCACATTTATTAACGTATCCTTTGCCTTGAAATCCCTGCTTGCAAGTTTGTAGGGCTTCAGGATCCTCATTACATCTTCTACGCCGTGCATCACCTTTATGGCATTCTCTTCCTCCTCAGTTATCTTGGAGGTATCCCCTATGACACCGATGATTGTTCTTTCAGTGCCTTTTGATATATTAGCCTGGAGCCCGCGGCTTTCAAGCTTTTTTACGATATGTCTGAGTTCCTTTTCTGTTGCGCCTGGACTTAAGACAATAATATCCATTTTTTCCTCCGTATCATGAGTTAATGGTCATTTACGCAGTTTGTTCTTCAAAACAAAACTATTGACTGATGACCTTCTTTAATGCCTCAATAAATCTTCTATTTTCTTCAGGCAGGCCAATGGTTACCCTGATTGACTGCGGGCCCATAGGTCTGATAATTACACCCTGTCTTAGCAATTTATCATTAAGATCAAGTGAATCCTGTTCCAGGGGCATATAGATGAAATTTGCCTCTGTAGGGACATATTTCATCCCAAGTGAATTAAGCTCCCTGTAAAGGTATTTTTTACCCTCTTCATTAATCTCCCTTGTAGCTTTGACATGCTTGTCGTCTTTCAGTGCCCATAAAGCAGCTTTCTGTGCGACAGAGCTTGTGTTAAAAGGCGGTCTGAGCTTATTTATCTCAGTGATTATATCTTTTCTGGCTATGCCATACCCGATTCTGATACCTGCAAGACCATACATCTTCGAAAATGTCCTGAGTATCAGCACATCTCTTCCTTCTCTGAAATGCTTTATACTGTCAGCGTAATTATGGTCAGTAACATATTCATAGTAAGCCTCATCTGCTACAACTAATATCCCATCAGGAACCCGTTTCATCAGACGGTCAAACTCATCCTGTTTGTTTATAGTTCCGGTCGGGTTATTTGGATTAGCAATAAAAAGCATTTTGGTCAGGGGGGTAACTGCATCGGCCATGGCATCGAGGTCATGGGTGTAATTTTTCAATGGTATCTGGACAGATTTAGCGCCTATTGCCTGAGTTGACATAGGATAGACGACAAACGATGGGTGGGCCATGACAGCCTCGTCTCCAGGCTTGAGAAATGTCCTTGCAGCGATGTCGATAAGTTCATTTGAACCATTCCCCAGGATTATCTCATCTTCAGAAACAGACAGTTTTTCCGATAATGCTTTCTTGATATAATATCCGCTTCCATCCGGATACCTGTTTAAGTTGTTCGAATGTTTTGTATTTGCCAGATCATCCAATATCGCCTTTAATGCCAATGGTGACGGGCCTAAAGGGTTCTCATTGGATGCAAGCTTTACAGAATCCTTAATCCCCAGTTCCCGTTCAAGTTCCTCGACCGGTTTGCCCGGGACATAGGGTTTTATATCTGCGATATAAGATGGTGGTTTAATCATTAAAGTCCTCCATGGGGATATGACCCAAGAACCTTGAGATAAAGGCAATTGTCTTTCACGGCTTCGATTGCTTTTTTCAGTTTACTGTCTTCTATATGCCCCTCCATATCTACAAAGAAGATATATTCCCATGCCTTCCTTTTAGAGGGCCTCGATTCAATTTTGGTGAGGTTGATCTTAGCCTTTTTGAAAGGTTCAAGGCTGTTATAAAGGCTGCCCGGCCTGTCTTTAAGTGAAAGCATTACAGAGGTCTTATCCCGTCCTGACCTTTTAGGGAATTCTTTAGAGATAACAAGAAACCTTGTAAAGTTGTGCCTGCTGTCTTCGATATTTTTCTCGACAAAATTCAGGGCATAAACTTTAGCAGCCAGTTCGCTCGCAATGGCAGCAGCAGCATCTTCCCGTGCAGCAAACTCAGCTGCCTTAGCAGTGCTGGTGATTTCAAGCACTGGTATCCCGGGAAGGTTTGATTCAAGCCATCTCCTGCACTGTGCTGCTGCATGCGGATGAGAATAAACTTTTTTTATTTTTGATTTATCCCCGCTCTTTGAAAGGAGGTTCTGGGATATTTCGAGCATTATCTCGGCAGAGATTTTGAGATCATAGTCCATGAACATATCAAGTGTATAACTAACGACACCTTCATTTGAATTCTCAATGGGCACTACCCCGAAATCAGCTTTATCGGTTTCAACAGCATCAAAGACATCTTTGATGCTTCCAACCGGCACAAATGAGGCAGATGCCCCGAAATGCCTGAGGCCTGCGAGATGAGTAAAAGTCGCGAGTGGTCCCAGACAGGCAATCTTTAAAGGCTCTTCGAGTGACAGGGAGGCCGAGAGAATCTCACGGTAAATGACCTTCAGGGTTTCATTGGGAAACGGACCTTTATTCAGGTTGGTAAGACGTTCTAATATCTGCCTCTCACGTTCAGGCGAATAGAATTTTGCCTGCTTGTTNCGTTTGATATTNGCAATNTTCAGGACTATATCGGACCTTTTGTTCAGAAGATTCAGGATTTTGGTATCAATCTCATCGATTTCTTTTCTTAATTTCTCAAGTTCTTTCACAAGACCTTCCCATCATAAGAGAGGATTTTTGATGATGAATCATCTACTTTACAATTGTCCCCTTCTGGAGTTAGAGATTAATATTACCCGATATTGCTTATTTTTTCAATGGTTTCGAGTTGAGGGGGATCGAATGAAAAAAGAGAATACTGGGGAAAAGGTCAAAGATTCTTACAGAACTTCGCCGACCGGCGAGGTCTTCTATTTCACTCAGCATCCCGGTTCTCCGGGATGTCCACAACAGCTCTTTAATCTTATTATTTTAAGGGTCGAATTTTTTATGATAAGGCCGATCTTTTTGAAAAATGGCATGGGTTTTCTGAGATTATCCATAACTGCCTTTACATCCGGACGATTCTCAGCACACATTTTTATTCCACCTTTGTTTTCATGAAAGTATATTAGTGATAGATATTTTCACCTATTACATCAAATCAGGGCGAATTCTGCGATAGCCATCAAACTATTTCTTTCTTCCTACAGGTGAGCTTTCCAATGTGTGTTAAGACAATGTTACATTCAAATAAGCGTCAAATTAGAAAATATCAACATACCTACAAGGCCATAAGAATCATTACCATCTGGCGGCCTTCCATCTTAGGCTGTATTTCCACTTTTGCGATATCCGCCAATTCCAAAACCAACCTGTTCAGAACATTCGCCCCCAGTTCCTGGCGACTCATTTCCCGCCCTTTAAAACGCATTGTCACCTTAACCTTATCCCCATGCTCAATAAATTTCCGGGCATTCCGCTTCTTGAACTCGTAATCATGCGTATCGATCAACGGGCGCAACCTGATTTCCTTGAGGGTTTGCGTCGTTTGTTTTTTTCTGGACTTCTGAAGTTTCTTGCTATTATCGAACTTGAACTTCCGGTAATCCATGATCTTACAGACCGGCGGATCAGCATCGGGACTAACTTCTACAAGATCTAAATCTCTTTCCCCAGCCAACTTCAATGCAGATTCAATATCCATGATGCCGATTTGCCCTTCATCGGCAATGACTCGTATCTCTTTGGCTTTAATCAGCCTGATCTGGTTGTTTACGCGGGTAAGATCAGCGACCCTGCCGGGCAATACTCGTCTTTGATTAGCTATAGTTAATTCCTCCTTTTAGCTTGATATATTGTGCGGGTAGAAGCACCGAACGGCCCATTCTATAGGCCATGAAGGCGGCAATATCCGCAGTAGTGCAAAAAGTTAACAAAAAAAGGTTTTCTATTAGAATCTTATTAAAATCTTCTAAACTTCTTAGCCTTCGCCCTTGTCTTGCTCGCCTCTGCGCGTTTCCGTTTTTCTTTTACTGAAGGTTTTTCATAGAAACTTCTCGTCTTGATTTCTTTGAGCAAACCTTCAGTCTGAACTTTGCGCTTCAGAATTTTAATAGCTTTTTCTATATCATTTCCAACTACTCTTATCTCTATGATAATTTATCTCCTATCTCTCCCATAACCTGAGCCCCTTCCTTGTCCAAAACCGCCCCCTCTGCCTCCGCCGAAACCTCGTCCTTCCCTTGGCTGCTGGGGTCTTGCCTCATTAACGGTCAAAGAACGCTCCATGAATTTTGTACCGTTTAATTGTTCTATGGCTTTTTTAGCATCCTCTGCAGATGACATTTCAATAAAGCCAAAACCCTTAGAACGCCCTGTGTCTGCATCAGTAATTATTTTTACTGATTCAACTTCTCCAATACCTGAGAAAAGCTCCCGAAGAGATTCCTCTGTTGCACTGAACGGAATACTTCCTACATACAGTTTCTTGCCCATAATTTAACCCCACTTAATAGAATAAAATTCCCTAACTCCTTGAAGCTTTGAGGCTTCTCTGACTTCAAAGGCAGGATACTATACAATAACACTTCATGAATTTAAAAAAAAGAAGAAAATAAATATACCTGATCCAACGCTTTTGTTCTATATGAGTCCTTTAATACTTTATGAACTCGACCCTCCTGTTGTTTGCCCTGCCCTCAGGCGTATCGTTGGTGTCGATAAGTTTTGTATCTCCCCATCCCCTGGTTTTTAGTCTGGCTTCAGAAAGCCCCTTGCCTGTCAGCCATGATTTCACTGCACTTGCCCTTTTTTCAGACAAGGGCTGGTTGATTTCTCTCCTGCCCTCATTGTCGGTGTGGCCTTCAATAGAGAATTTCAGATCAGGATTCTCTTCTAATATCGCGAGTATTTTCTTGAGAGTAGGAAGGGACTCTGGTTTTATCTTATCTGAACCCGTATCGAAAAGGATTCCATGAGTCACAATTTTACCTTCGGCATTTAGCGCTGATCTGATATCTTTGCCACCTTCTGCCAGCCTGAAATTTGTGAACATAACCGTCTCTGAATAGCCGTGGTTTGCAAATAAATGCATGCCAATGAACTTGATAGGCCGTGTCACCGCGTCAGGATCATTCACAACGCGTTGATTGTCTATATACGCCTTGACAAATGTCCCGTTGACACTGACTGCAATATGATGAGTCCTCCCGTCATTCTTGTCCACCGAGGTTGCGGTATTGTGTGATTTCCCTTGTTCCCCTGAAATATAGATTGAACCCGGCATGTGAGCCGGCCATCCGTTTTCATCAAACATAAGCAGGGAATACTGGTTAGGATACCCGTTTGTCTGAGCAAGTACAGCCTCGAATTCGACGGTGAATTTTTCAGGCATGTCGCTATTTGCTGCTAATCTTATGAATAGTGAAGTCGCTGCCAGCCCCTCCTCTTTAGATGCCGGGGGGACGGAGCGCAGATATCTTTTGCCTTTATAGTCAACTACCTCTACTGTATTTCCTCCTGCTCCGGGGCCTTTCAGCGACCATTTGCGCGGGAATTCTCCAACATCGTTATCACTGAAGTCATCATAGAATATGACCTTGTCACCGGGAATAAAATCGTATTTGCCGTAGATCTCTTCAGAAGCTACGATGTCCTGACCGCCTTCTCCGGAACTGGATTTTTGAGATGTTTTTGAGGGCACAGCTTCAGGGACATTTCGATCGGCATTGGCTTTTCCCGGATCTTCTTTTGTCTCCGGCTGCTTGACCACATCTTTGGTGGTATCAGTAATTTCTTTTGCCTTGCGGACACCGTCTGTGACATCATCAAGCCAGCCTGCGTACGCAGAGCTGGACAGGATCATTAAGGCTACCAGCACAACCACTATAGATCTAATCATAAACAGTACCTCTTTCTTTTTTAAATATTTTACCAAAGATGCACAATAAAAAAGGAACAGTATATGATTATCGGCTCTGGCTTGCAGAACATTTAGAAAAGAGATAGCTATTTATTACTAATACATCCCACTGTCCAGTGTCCTGTACTGTATCGCCTCTGAGACGTGGTGAGAATGGATATCTTCTGAGGCATCAAGGTCGGCAATGGTTCTTGATAACTTCAATATCCTTGTGTAGGCCCTTGCTGAAAGACCCAGTTTCTGCATTGCGGTATCAAGAAGGGTTTGTGCATTCGGTCTGAGTTTACAGTATTTTTTAATATGTCTTGTCTTCATCTGTCCGTTTGAATAGATCTTTTTATCATTCCTGAACCGTTCGAGTTGAATATCCCTCGCAGCGACAACCCTTTGCCTTACCCCTTCTGATTTCTCACCTGAATATTCATTGGATAATTCTTTATATGGCACCGCAGGGACTTCGATATGGATGTGAATTCTGTCGAGCAAAGGCCCTGAAACTTTGTGCCTGTAACGGTGAATCTGCCCGGGCGTACATGTACACTGATGGCGGTTATCTCAAAAATACCCGCATGGGCAGGGGTTCATGGCAGCAACAAGCATAAATGATGCCGGATATGTTATTGATGCCACAGCTCTTGATACGGTCACCTCCCCGTTTTCGAGGNGCTGGCGTAAGACCTCAAGCACGTTTCTCTTGAATTCAGGCANNTCGTCAAGGAAAAGAACCCCGTGATGCGCTATGCTGACTTCACCCGGTCTCGGAATCTGTCCGCCACCAATTAATGCCACATCTGATATCGTATGATCAGGGGTGACCGGAATGGTCTTATCGCAAGGAGCGATTGTCCTTCTCTGAGAAGCCCTTCGACACTGTGTATTTTTGTTGTCTCTAAAGCCTCATCAAACGTCATGCCCGGCAATATCGAAGGCAGTCTTTTTGCAAGCATTGTCTTGCCTGAACCAGGAGGGCCGATCATCAGCATATTATCTCCTCCTGCAGCGGCAACCTCAAACGACCGCTTGGCGTGTTCCTGCCCTTTAACCTCTATAAAATCATCTTCATAGGCAGAGTTTTCATGTATCGCCTTATGAACATCTATCTCAAAAGGCATCTTTAGATTTCCATCCTTCAGAAACTCGATGACCTCAGGAAGGCTCTTAAATCCAAACACCGGAATGTCCTTAACAACCGCTGCCTCTGGAGAATTTTCCTCGGGAAGGATAACCCCCTTTAAACCAGACTCTCTTGCACGCATGGCCATTGATAAAGCGCCCCTTACGGCTTTATCGCTCCATCGAGTGAAAGCTCTCCTGAAAAAAGATACCCAGCAACAGAAGCCAGCTCAAGCACGCCTTCAGCTGCTACAATACCGATCGCAATAGGAAGATCAAAAGACGAACCCTATTTCTTTAGATAGGCAGGTGCAAGGTTGACAGTAATCTGCTTCAGCGGGAAGTGGAACCCGATATTCTTAAGAGCAGCCCTTACCCTGTCTCTTGACTCTTTCACTGCAGCATCAGGGAGTCCCACCATTGAGAAATGGGGAAGACCTCTTGATGTGATATCAACCTCAACCTCGACAGCAAAAGCGTCAATACCTATAATACTTGCGCTGAGAACTTTTGATAGCATTTGATTAATTATATTTTTAACCGCCTGATAAAAGCAATATGGTAAAATAATTGTTGTTCCATTTTTCAAAGGAGATTCGATGGCAAAGGTACCGATAAGTATTGAAGAAGAAATGAAGGGTTCTTACCTTGATTATGCAATGAGCGTAATCATTGGCAGAGCCCTTCCAGAAGTAAGAGATGGATTAAAACCCGTGCAGAGGAGGATCCTCTATGCAATGTTCAGGGAAGGTCTTCTCCCTGGAAAGAAGTATTCCAAATCTGCTGGTGTGGTTGGCGAGGTTCTGAAAAAATATCATCCCCATGGTGACACAGCAGTATATGATGCAATGGTCAGGCTTGCCCAGGACTTTAATATGCGTTATCCCCTTGTCGACGGGCAGGGCAATTTCGGCTCTGTTGACGGCGATCCGGCTGCTGCATACAGGTATACAGAAGCNAAACTTGCNGCAATTTCAGAGGAATTGCTCGCAGACATAGATAAAGACACNGTTAACTTTATCGCAAATTTCGATGAAACAACAGAGGAACCTCTGGTCCTTCCTTCGAGGGTTCCCAACCTGATCATAAACGGCTCGTCTGGAATTGCTGTTGGTATGGCCACCAATGTTCCACCGCACAACCTCGGAGAGATTATAGACGGTCTTGTGCTCTTAATTGATAAACCTGAGGCAACGCTAAAAGATCTGATGGGTCTGATTCATGGCCCTGATTTTCCAACAGGAGGTATCATCCATGGTGTTGACGGTATCATTCAGGCCTATAGCGAGGGAAAGGGTCTGATTAAGGTCAGGGCCAAGGCAAGGATCGAACGCGAGTACAGAGGTGGCGAAAATATCATCGTCACAGAGCTCCCTTATCAGGTGAATAAGTCACGGTTAATCAAAAATATTGCAGCGCTTGTAAGAGAGAAGACCATTGAAGGGATATCTGAGCTGAGAGATGAGTCAGACAGAGATGGTATCAGGGTTGTCCTTGAACTAAAGAGGGGCGAGATTGCGCAGGTTATCCTGAATAACCTCTATAAACATACCCAGATGGAGACGACCTTCGGGATCATTATGCTCGCCCTCGTAAATAACCAGCCAAGGGTATTAAAACTTAAAGAGCTCCTCAAGTACTTCCTGCAGCACAGAAAGGATGTGGTGCTCAGGAGGACACGCTTTGAACTGAGAAAGGCTGAAGAGCGGGCGCATATCCTGGAGGGTCTCAAGATAGCCCTCGATCATCTCGACGAGATAATAGCCCTCATCAGAAGATCAAAGAATCCTGAAGAGGCAAGAACCGGTTTAATGACGGATTATCCTTTGTCAGAGATACAGGCACAGGCTATTCTGGATATGAAACTCCAGAGGCTGACTGGACTCGAAAGGGAAAAGATCGTAAGGGAATATACAGAGACACTGAAGGAGATAGAGAGGCTTAAGGCAATACTCGAAAACGATGCGCTCGTTTCTCAGATTATTAAGGATGAACTTATAGATATCAAGAACAGGTATGCAGATGAAAGGAAAACCGAGATTACCGCAGAGACCAAAGAGATCACCATTGAGGACCTCATAACCGATGAAGAGATGGTTATCACTCTTTCCTATCAGGGGTATATAAAGAGAAATCCCCTGAGTGCATACAGGAGTCAGCGCCGCGGCGGAAAAGGTTCTATGGGGATGGAGACAAAGGAAGAGGATTTTGTGAACGAGCTGTTCATAGGTGCGACTCATGATTATATGCTATTCTTCTCCAACCTTGGCCGGCTCTACTGGCTGAAGACATATCAGTTACCTGAAGCAGGACGAACTGCAAAAGGCAAGGCCCTTGTGAATCTGCTCGCCCTGTCAGAGGGTGAAAGGATCACGACAGCACTCCCTGTGCGTGATTTTAAGGAAGGCTTTCTCGTTATGTTCACAAAGAACGGCACAGTAAAAAAGACCGCCCTTGAGGCATACAGCAATCCACGCGGCAAGGGGATTATTGCGATCACGCTTGAAAAAGGTGACGAACTCATTGCGGTAAAGAAGACAGACGGCAAAAGCGATCTTATCATAGGAACGAGGAAAGGTCTTTCTATAAGATTCAATGAGGAAGATGTACGTAATACAGGACGTACTGCAAAAGGGGTTAGAGGGATCAAGCTCTTAAAAGCGGATGGGGTTGTCTCCGCAGAGGTAGCAGCCGAGAAGACAGCGCTCCTGACAGTCACAGAACGGGGTCTCGGGAAACGTTCAAAGATAGAGGACTATCCGGTTCAGGGTCGTGGAGGCAAGGGCGTAATTTCAATAAAGATTATCGAGAAGGGAGGAAGGGCTGTCGGGCTTATGCAGGTAAGGGATGAAGATGAGGTCGTTATGATTACCAGTTCCGGGAAACTGATACGGACCCTTGCAGGTAATATCTCCCTCCATGGAAGGAATACGCAGGGTGTGAAGCTAATGGATGTCGAGGGCGATGATAAGATCATGAGCATAGGAAAGATTGTAGAGAAGGATTAGTTTATTTTTTAGTTGCTGTTAAATATGAAATTCAACTATGTCCAGATCTTTTAGAACATGATTTTTCTCCACCCTCTGACCTTCGAACTTCGCAGATCCCCATACCCTTGCAAACTTTAGATTAAAAAGAAAATCCTTATGGATAAACTCGGCAAGGCCGAGAACCGTTGAACCTGATGGTATTGTAAACGGAGTCGAAAGATCGGGCTCTTTACCCGGAGGCTTCGAGTAAACCCTGATGATCCCTGCTATTTCAAATATTGCCCTCTTAAGTTCTTCAAGATTTTCTTTTGTCAGGGCAGATATTGCAATACATTGACAGGTATCCCCATATTTCTCTTTCAATCTGATAAAACTCCCTTCTGTAACAGCCAAATCGTTTTTATTAACCACTATAAGACCTCTTTTTGAAACACCAGTGTTTGTTTCGACTTGAGGCCTCTTGCTAGATAGCAGATGGATATTCCATCGTTGAAGCTGTTCGATGAGGAGTTCAGCCTGTATTTCAGGATCATCGGTCATATCTAAAATCAAGAGCAAGGCATCAGTATAGCGCAAGATGCCGGAAACCCATCCATCAGTTGACTCATTTCCAATTGGTGGCAGATCAACAAGCTGGATCTGAATATCTTCAAATGGCATCATGCCGGGCAAAGGAGTCAGCGTTGATATGGGATACTCTGCAATTACAGGATTAGCATTTGTAAGACATGCAAGGAGAGAGGATTTCCCGGAGTTTGGAAACCCGACAATGGCTATCTGGCTGGCTCCTTCTTTCTGGACTACATAGATGTCACCCCTCCCGCCTTTCTTTTTACTTATGACATCTTTTCGAAGCTGGGAGAGCTTTCTCCGCAGATCTGCCCTCAGCTTGTCTGTTCCTTTGTGTTTTGGAATAGTTGATATGAGGTCTTCAAGTGCTGTGATCTTTTCTGAACATGCAGAGGCCTGTTTGAACCTTTTTTCAGCCTCAAAATATTCAGGCGGAAGATTTGCAGGCATATTATTTACCTATCAAAGCAGAGCTTTTTCATTGACCATACACGGTTATTATAGCAAACGAATTCTCTGTTGAGGGAAATGACCTTATATATAACAGCTTTCTGAAATCTTAAAAAGAATAGTGGCAGAAGTTAGACTTCTGCCACTATTAAAGGGGGGGAGCTTTATATCAGTTTTTAGGAGTAATAAATTCATTTCTAATTTTTTTGACATGTTAGTGAAATAAGACATTGCTATTTTAGCAATTGCTTAATATAATAATCAATAAAATATTATTTATGCTTAGATTTGGGAAAGTTATTGACTGCAGGAAAGAACTTATAAAGGATGGTTAGAGTTTTTTGATACACACACTGATTCTGAAAAACTTCAAGCCTTCGTTAACATTGTCTTTAGCAGAAATTATTGGTTCCTGTTTTTCATCCATAAGGATCATCATGTTGTCCTTCATTACAATTTTTCTGATGGAGAATCCTTCGGGCAAATGGACCAGGACCGTATCTCCATTATGCATTTCCTTATTCGGCTCTATTAATAAGAGATCACACGTCTCCAGGCCACAGCATGACAACAAGCCCTTAGGTGTTATATAGAATGCATTAGGGTCATCAGTAGTCGCATACTCAAATGTACTTGCAACCAGTGAAGGGTAATCTAAATCAATACTTTCAACCCATGCATCAATTTTTGTTTCATCCATGACCGGAACTTTTCTCGAAATAAGTATTTTTTCAGAGTTATCTGAATCGAGCATTAACAAAGTGTCCAGAGGAACTTCTAATGATTTCGAGAGTTTCAGGAGCGTTTCCCTGCCAGGCCTTCTTATTCCTGTAATCAGCTGACTTATATAGGCGCAGCTGACACCCATCCTTTGTGCCAGGGTTATAGCCTTTATACCCCTCGTTTTCATAAGCTTTCTGAGATTCTCGCCAAATGTCATTGCGTTCTATTATAATACATTTGATAAATTATTTTAATTTTTAATTGCTTATTTTGCTTAATTATGAAAAATAATCAAAACTTTCTGCCTGAGATCTTTCATTTAAAGGACTGTCCATTGCTGGGGCAGGAATAGTTTCTCATATGTCATCAGTGCAAACCTGTCTGTCATGCCTGCAATAAAATCACATACCATCCGATGCCTGTATGCCTCTGTGCCCTGATTCTTTCTTTCTTCTTTTGGCATATCAATAGAGGCTTCCTGCATATGCTCAAGGTAGTAATTATATAGTTCTCTCAGAATCTTTTTTGCCTTCCTGAATTCCTCTATTATCTTTTCACTTTCATAAACCCGTTCATATAGAAAATCTCTGAGGAGGTATGTAACAGCCGATAATTCATCGCTCATGGCAGGTTCTTCAAGATCTGAATCGAGAGACCGGNATATAAAGTCTTTTACCATTGTATTTATCCTTTTTGCATGCGTCTCTCCGAGAACTCTAATGATCCTTTTCGGTATATCTGTCCCTTTGATAACACCCGCCCTTAGTGCATCATCAAGGTCATGGTTTACATATGCAATGATGTCAGACACCCGCACAACCTGCCCCTCAAGGGTTTCTGCCAGCTCTGCCTTTGATTCAGGTATTATGAGTCCCTTCCCTTTAGAGTGTTTCAAGATACCATTCCTGACTTCATAGGTAAGATTTAATCCCTTACCATCCTTTTCAAGGAAATCGATAACCCTAATGCTCTGTTTATAGTGGTCGAACCCACCGGGATGTATCTCCCTTAAAATATCTTCACCTGCGTGACCAAATGGAGTATGTCCGAGATCATGCCCAAGTGCAATGGCTTCTGTTAAATCCTCATTCAATCTCAAAGCCCTTGCTACTGTCCTTGCGATTTGAGAGACTTCAAGCACATGGGTAAGACGTGTCCTGTAGTGGTCTCCACGGGGCGCAAGAAAAACCTGCGTCTTATGCTTCAGTCTCCTGAATGATTTTGAATGGATGATCCTGTCCCTGTCTCTCTGAAAACAGGTGCGGATCCCGCCTTCCCTTTCAGGTCTCAGCCTTCCCTTGCTCTCCGAACTAAAACATGCCTTGGGATGAAGGATCTTCCTCTCAATCTCTTCTGTCTGCCTGCGTATGGTCATAGGACTTCTACTTTATTGCCTCTACCCCCATAAAAGGCCTCAGCACATTGGGCACTACCACACTCCCATCCTTCTGCTGGTAATTTTCAAGGATAGCCACAAGTGTCCGGCCGATTGCAAGGCCTGAACCGTTTAATGTATGTACAAACTCTGTGCCTTTCTTTCCTTCACGTTTGAACCTGATGTTAGCCCTTCTCGCCTGGAAATCCGTAAAATTCGAGCAGGATGAAATCTCCCTGTATCTTTGCTGGCCGGGAAGCCATACTTCAAGGTCGTATGTCTTTGCAGCAGAAAACCCTATATCTCCGGTGCAAAGCGCTACAACCCTGTAAGGAAGCTCCAGTTTCTGAAGGATATCCTCAGCATTATTTGTTAACGCTTCGAGCTCCTGGAAGGAATCTTCAGGTTTTACAAATTTCACAAGCTCTACCTTATTAAATTGATGCTGCCTGATAAGACCGCGCACATCTTTCCCGTATGATCCGGCCTCCCGCCTGAAGCATGGAGTATACGCCGTATAATAAATCGGCAGGTCCTTCTCATTCAGGATCTCATTCCTGTGGATGTTTGTTACAGGAACTTCTGCTGTTGGGATTAGGTAAAACTCAGGATCAGCTATTCTGAATAACTCCATCTCGAATTTCGGCAGCTGTCCTGTTCCTTTCATACTCTCCCTGTTCACAAGCAAGGGAGGAAATACTTCTTTGTATCCTTTTGAGGTGTTGAGATCAAGCATAAAATTCATTAAAGACCTTTCGAGTTTTGCACCATACCCTTTTGTCAGGGAAAACCTTGCCCCTGCTATCTTTGCTGCCCTTTCGAATTCAATAATATCAAGAATTTCTCCGATATCCCAGTGATTCAATGGCTCAAAATCAAACTGCCTCGGCTCCCCCCATCTCCTCACTTCAACATTCTCTGTCTCATCTTTTCCAAAAGGAACAGTATTATCAGGGATGTTAGGGACATTCAATAAAAATTCATTGGTATTTTCTTCCAGTATCTTTATTTTTTCGTCAAGCTCGCGGATATTGTCTGATACCAGCTTCATTTCCTCAATAAGCTTTGAGGCATCCTGTTTCAGGGTTTTTAACTTTCCTATCTCTTCAGATACAACATTCCGTTTGTTCCTTAGTTCTTCTGCCTCCTTAAGGAGTATTCGTCTCTGTTCTTCAAACCCCAGAAACTCATCAAGGGGCATTGTGGAGTTTCTATCCCCGAGAGACTTTTTTACAATATCAATATTTTCTCTTACAAATCTCGCGTCAAGCATTACAGCTTCTCCTTTCGAATAATCTGATATCCTTTAAATCGAGGTGACTCCTTCTATTTCCACAACCTTATTTCTTGAAGACATTCCTCTGAGAATTTTTATGGATGTTTTTTTAATCCCTAATTCCTCTGAGAGAACCTCGATAAGTTCTTCATTTGCAGCGCCTCCTACAGGAGGGGCATTAACTTTTATCTTAATCGCATCACCCACTACACCTGATATGCCTTTCCTTGAAGACCTGGGCTCCACCTTTATTTTTAAGGTTACACCTTTTTTTGACTTTTGAAAGGGCATATCCATATATGCTTAATGTTACCATAAGATAGAGGTCCATGCGGTTTTTTAAGAATCCTGTTGATATTTTTTTAAAAGGATCAGGCAAAGGGGACAAATACGAAAAAAGATATTAATGATGCAATAGAAAATCTTTCATAGCATCTGAACTGAGGATAGGTTCATAACATACATCCTGGAGGCAGGGAATGACACAGGCCTTGTCATCTCCATAAACTATGCTCATGTATGGCCTGAAGGATGATAAGGCTGCTTCAGCAAGCTGACTTTCGGGTGCTGTCTGCAAGGTAAGTTTAAGCATCTGAAAGTATGCATCAAGAGCGCAAAAATAGTACCCGGAATGGATGACCATATCCTTCGTGAGTATAGAGAAAAACTTCAAAGCTTTTTCTGCATAGTCCTGATATTTTTTATTTTGAGTCATGTAATAGAGTTTCAGCAAAAGCATAATACCCAGAGAGTTTGCTGATGGGTGAGGAATGTCTTCAATACCTTTGAGCTTTATACCGAGGACCTCTTCATCTGTATCAAAAAAACCTCCTGTCTCCTGATCCCAGAATTTCTCAACGCATAATTTCATGAGGTCTTCCGCGTCATTAATATAAGACGACTCACCGGTGACTTCATATGAAGCGATCAATGCTTCGACTAAATACAGATAGTCATCAAGCAGGGCTTTTATCCCTTGTGTGTGAAAAAGCTTATTCTTCACAAAATGGCTGCTCATTATCCTTTTGAGGCTCTTCAATGAAAATTCCTTCAGAAAAGGATCTTTTAAAACCCTGAAAGCCTTCAGATATGCTGAAATCAGCATACTATTTAAAGATGTATACATTGTTTTATCAACAGTCGGCGCTTCTCTTTTATCCCGCTCATGCAACAATTTTTTCTTTCCAATATATATTATGTCAGTTACTTTCTGCATATCCATTCCAAGCTTTTTAGATATCTCGTCCGGATCATTTGCAAGAAACAATACCTTCCTCGATAAATCATGGTACATGGAACCTTTCTCGTGAAAGAGATGAAGAGACAAGACCCTGTATTCTTCAATGCTCAGCGCTTTCTTAAAATCCTCGTCTGTCCAGGTAAAATATCCGCCTTCATCATCTGGAGTGACATCTGCATCCTGACTCGCATAAAAACCGCCTTCCGGGTCAGACAATTCATTTCTCAAAAAATGAATTGTGTCTTCTGCCACCTCCCTGAAATACCCCTCTCCAAGAACAGCGTATGCATCGATATAGTTCCTCAGATGCCAGGCATTGTCATCGGCCATTTTCTCGAAATGAGGGATGGTCCATGCCTCATCGACTGAATAACGGTGAAATCCCCCTCCGATCTGGTCATGGAATCCGCCTTTTGCCATGGATTCAAGTGTTTTCCTGACTGCATAACCTAAAGATTCCATCTGTGTGAAGTGATATTTATTGATCAGGAGTTCGGTAGCCCCGGGTGCCGGAAACTTGGGAGAAGTCCCAAACCCGCCATTGCTCGTATCAAATTGAGTGAGAATCTTCATTACCGCTTCATCGCTAAAAGATTTTTTTATTTCACCTTCTTCTGTCACAGGTTTTGTCTTGAGGGAATCCATTATCTTCCGGCTGTATTCAAAAACCGTTTCTCTCTTTGATTGATAGAAATCGACAACAGCCTTCAATACCTTCTTGAAACCCGGCCTCTCTAAACTCTCTTCAGGAGGGAAATATGTCCCGCCAAAAAATGGTTTTTTATCCGGGGTCAAAAACACACTGAGAGGCCATCCACCACCAAACCCCATGGCAGAAACAGCATGCTGAAATCTCCTGTCGATGTCAGGCCTCTCGTCTCTGTCCAGTTTTATGCTGACAAAATGCTCATTCAGGAGTTTTGCGACCCCTTCATTTTCAAAACATTCCTTTGCCATGACATGACACCAGTGGCACCAGATGGCTCCTGAACTAAGAAATACGGGTTTATCTTCTTTACGGGCTTTTTCAAAGGCCTCATCAGACCATGGATACCAGTCAATCTTCTGTTGAGCAGCATGTCTGAGATAAGGAGATTTTTCCCTCTGGAGTCTATTCATGCAATTTATTTCATCCTTGCACCGACTGCCGACCAGTCGATATTCTTAAAAAATGCGCCTATGTAATCAGCTCTTTTGAGCCCGTAATCGATCATGAAGGCATGCTCAAAAACATCCATGATTAAGATAGGATTGCAGCCGGCGGGATGCGCAACATCATGTTCATTGATCCAGCAATTTATGAGTTTTCCGTTTGTGATATCCTGATACAGAACGACCCATCCGATTCCCCTCATTGCACCGGTTGCCTTAAAGTCCTTTTCCCATGCCTCATAGCTGCCGAATTCACCTGCAAGTTTCTTGGCCAGAGAGCTCTTTTGATCAAGGGGCGCTTTACCTCCGAGATTCTCAAAATAATACTCATGAAGCCTCATGCCATTGAACTCCCATCCCACACGCCTTTTCAACTCAGCGAATTCCGGAGTTCCAGCCTTATCATCTTTCAGCATCGACGCCAGTGTATCAAGCACTTTATTCGTGTTTGTCACATACCCCTGATAGAGTGTAAAATGGTTCTTTAACAATGTCTCGCTGAATCCCTCCATCCCGATCAGCTTTGCGTAATCTTTTGGTGTGTAAGCCATAACTGCCTCCTTTTTATTGTTTGTTTTCCTGAAAACCTGACTGAACAAGCCTCATCCGCCGTGCAATTTCTCTCAAGGCATCGGCAAGGCTCATCCCTTCATCAGTCAATTCCCTGATTACTTCAGCCTTTGCGAGTTCATTGATAATCTTCTCGCTGGTTGTATCCGTAAGGCATATGTTCTGACCAGTCTCTATCTGCTGGGTGATACAGCCTTCGATCTGGTCAGGGCTATATTCCTTGGCAATGTCCTTTATTAGTCTTATATCCATAACTATCACTTTTTTTGAATATCTGTGCTCAAACAGGATTTTAGAACAAACTTTGATATAATGCTTTATAGATATTATATAACGAAAATGATAAATGACAAAATTTGAGAGGTATTTCCTTGGAAGAACCCAAACGCAGATTCACTGAAACAAGAGAAAAGCTTGGACTTGTTGTTGTTATGACAGGTCATGGAAAGGGGAAAACCACTTCTGCTTTGGGTATTGCATTGAGGGCAGCAGGTCACGACATGAAAGTCTGTATTGTTGAATTTATAAAAGGGGATATACATTCCGGAGAAATTAGTGGGATCAAAAGACTGTTTCCAAATGTTGAATTACATATTACAGGCAAAGGGTTCTGTAGTATAAAAGGTGATAAGTATTCATTTGAAGAACACCGGGGTAGCGCCCAGGATGCAATAAAACTTGCAAAAGAAAAGATGCTTTCAGGTGCATTTGATATCCTGATACTTGATGAAATCAACAATGCCCTTAACCTTAATCTAATAGACCTTCCTCAGGTGATAGAAATGTTAGAAGAAAAACCACCTCTCATCCATTTAATTCTCACAGGAAGGGACGCACACTCAGAAGTTATAAAAAGAGCACATACTGTGACAGAAATGAAAGAGATAAAACACGCCTACCGACAGGGTATCAAACCACAGAAGGGGATTGATTACTAAAGTGGGAGCAGAATATATTTCTAGCATGTTTTTTAAATGCGGCAGCCATACAAGGAGTGACTTAAAACAACTTTCATGGAAGGAGGACCGCATGACTTTCAAGTTTTTTCAGACACTTGTTATTTCAGCAGTCTCGAATGTTATAACGAAGCGCGTCACCTTCTTGCTGCTTTTTCTTGTATTTTCTTCATCGACATATGGAGCCTATGATAAGACAGATATTGGAAACTGGCTGAAGCGTGCTGAGTCGACGCTGGCAAGAACCTACAGCTACACCGCAATTTTTCATAAACAGGAACGGATAAAACAGAACCTCACCGAAAGAGAAACTATTTTCCTTAAATTCAAGAAGCCTTTTAAGGTTTACATGAAATGGGTCAAAGGACCTTTTAAAGGACGTGAGTCTCTCTATATCGATGGATATAATGACAATCTCATTAAGGTTCACGAATGCGGCATTTTAGGGATATTCACAGTGAATCTCGATCCAAAGGGCACTTTAGTTATGAATGGCAACCGCCATCCTGTCACGCATTCCGGGATTGAAAACCTTGTGCAACTCATAAAAAGAAACTGGGAGAGAGGCGTAAGTGCCGGAGAAATTGACATTAGTGAGAAGGGGGATGAGAGCGTATATGGGAGGGCCACCAAGAAGGTTGAGATGGTTTTTCCCAAAAAAAAGGAAAACAGTTATTACTGTCATCGGGTCTTGATTAACTTCGACGTAGAGACAAAACTCCCGATCAGAGTGTACATATATGATTGGAATGACACCCTTCTGGAGAGTTATGGATATGAGGCGATTACGCTTGATGCCGGACTCACCGAAGCAGACTTTGATCCAAACAATCCAGAATATAGGTTTTAGGCGCAATGTTAAGGCTCCGGCTAATTAGTGAAGAAATCGCTAGCCAAATTATTGGCGAACTCGATTTTACGATTTGCTAAAGCCTTATGGTAACGGCTTTCCAAAAGAATATTACGCAGAGAAACCGAGCACATGATCGTACACTTGGGCGATGTACGGGAACCATTGTCTGATCGGTCCATTGCAGTGCTTTATCGCTTTGTTCGCTGGCCAATGGATGTCGAAGATTCATTCAAGAATGAGAAACCGTTCACTGAAGAAGAAATAGAGCAGATGAAATCACTTGGGCCCAGAGGGCTCGGCGAACTTATGGATGAACTGGGACAAATACGGAAAGGAAAAGGCCACACAAAAACTTAATAGGCTTAAATGCATGGTGTCTATTAGTTACACAGAAATCATTAGCTCTTGGAGCTACTTAATTGTGCAGATAAGTAGGTATTGGTCACACCCTCACAGACTCCGCTGCTGTAAACATTTGAGGAAGAAGTTATTAACACACCAGAATCCATTGCTATTTCAAGGTGTTTTTTGGATAATGAATAATCATGGAAAAAGTCATCCCGGAATTATTTTTAAAAAAGGCAACCGAATGTAAAGACAAAATAGCCTTTAATTATTTCAAAGACGAATGGACAACTATTACCTATGAAAAACTCATTGCCAATGTAAAGTCCATCGCATCATATCTCATAACAACCGGAATAAAAAAAGGGGACAGAATTGCTATTGTCTCCGAGAACCGGCCGGAATGGAGCACAGCATATCTTGCTCTTTCATTGGCCGGAGGGATTGGTGTTCCTATGGATGCCCAGCTCAGTCCGGATGAAATAAGAAACCTCCTTGCCGACTCGGAAACAAAGGTCATCTTTCACAGTTCAAAAACAGAAGAAAACGTTGCAAGGGCAATAATGCAAATCGCTGATTTGAAGATTAAGCAAATAAATTTTGACTCACCTGACTTCAAAAAAATCCTGCTGACATCTTACACCGGTGGATTTCCCGAGATTTATGAAGAAGACCTTGCCTCGATTATTTATACCTCCGGCACAACAGGAAAGCCCAAAGGAGTTATGCTGACCCATAAGAATTTCTGCTCTGATGCAGAGGCGCTCATAGAGGCAGGTATCCTTTCTCATGATGACAGTGTCATAGGTGTCCTTCCCCTGCATCACACTTATCCGTTCCTTGGAAATTGTATCCTCCCGGTATTTCTCGGTATCGCTGTATCATTTCCCCCGAGCCTTAAAGGTCCGGACCTCATGGCAACCATGCGAGATTTCGGAGTATCATTGCTTGTCAGTGTGCCGCAATTGCTTGAACTGATCCGCAATGGTATTTTTAACAAGATTAAGCAGCTACCGGGACCGTTGCCGAAAATAATGTTCAGGATTCTGAATATCTCAGGAAATCTGAGGCGCAAATATGATATTAACCTCGGCAAGGTTGTCTTTAAATCAGTCCATAAGTCCCTCGGTGAGAAGTTCAGATTCTCTGCCTGCGGAGGCGCAAAGCTCGACCCGCAGGTAATGAAAGACCTTGAAGCCCTTGGTCTGACAATACTTGAAGGATATGGACTTACCGAGACCTCGCCGGTTGTTACCTTCAATCCAATAGAAAAAAGAAAACCAGGGTCTGTTGGAATCCCGCTGCCTTCTGCAGAGATAAAGATCACAGATCCTGCGACCAGTAAAGAATTGCAGGTAATGCAAGAGGGCGAGGTTGTCATCAAAGGGCCTATGGTTATGATGGGGTATTACAAGAATCCAGAGGCTACGGAACAGGTGTTGAAAAATGGATGGTTCCAGAGCGGCGATCTTGGCTATATTGATCATGATGGTTATCTCTTCATAACCGGCAGGATAAAAGAAGTCATAGTCTTGAGTTCAGGCAAAAATATTTATCCTGATGAGGTAGAAAAGCAGTATCTGAAAATACAACTAATAAAAGAAATATGCGTAATGGGCCTTGAGGAGAAAGGGATGATCGATTCTATTCAGGCGGTCATCGTGCCTGATTTTGAATACGCAAAAAAGAATCAGATCGCTAATCTCCAGGAAGCCTTAAAATGGGAAGTCAACAATGCATCTGCTCTACTTCCGTCATACATGAGACTTAAAGGATACACCCTGTATCCCGAACCTCTCCCGAGAACTCCACTCGGAAAGCTCAGAAGGTTTTTGGTAAAAGACCTGATAACCGCAAAGGGCAAAGCGCAAAGCGCAAAGAAAGAAGATAAAAATATTGTTCAGGATGAAATCGGCAGGAAGGTTATAGAATGTATTAAGCCATTATTGAAGGAAGCGATCCCTGTTCAGGCATCAGACAACCTTGAACTTGATCTCGGGCTTGATTCATTGACGAAAATTGAACTTGTTGTTTCACTCGAAAAGGTTCTCTCTATGAAACTTCCTGATACCTTAACTGCAGAAGCACAGACTGTTGGGGAATTGATTGCGAGGATTAAAGAATATGGCACAGGTGGGATCAGTATCATTGAAAAAAAGCCTGAGTGGAAAGACATTTTGACAACTGAGCCTTCTTTGGATGACAGGGAAAAAGTCGGGTTTCATCATAATGTCCTTGAGCGGTTGATTATATTTGCGGGTTTATACATAGTTAAGATTATCTCGAAGATCTTTTTCAGCCTGAAAACCATAGGAATTGAAAATATCCCCGAAAAGGGTCCGTATATCATCACACCTAACCACGCCAGCTTTATTGATGCCTTCCTTGTTGTTGCCGGAATGCCGGCAAGGTCATTCGATAGTTTATATACATTGGGCATTCAAAAATACTTTACCGGCAGATTAGGAGGGTCATTTGCAAAGCTTGCCAATGTTATACCTATTGACCAGGAAATGTATCTCAATAAAGCACTACAGATGTCATCCTATGTATTGAGAAACGGAAAGTCGCTTCTGGTTTTTCCTGAAGGCGGCAGGTCTTTTGACGGGGGTACCATGGAGTTCAAGAAGGGAGTGGGCATACTTTCAACCGAGTTGAAAATACCGTTAATTCCTGTTTATATCAAAGGTTCATTTGAGGCCCTCCCGAGGGCTGCAAAGTGGCCAAAATTCAGTGAGATTAAATTAAGTTTCGGGAAACCCCTTTATCCATCTGATGTGGATATGTCTCAGAAACCAGACGGATCAGACGAATATCAATTCTTTGTGAACGAGCTAAGAAAAAGAGTGGATGGATTAAAGGAAATGAAGTAAAGTCTTCTGATCCGACAGGTCATGGGCTACATAATCCGCGCCTGCTTCAATAAGATCATCATATGAATATGGCCCCGTTGCAACACCGATACATATTGCCCCATAGATATGTGCACACTCGACATCGCGGGGGGTATCTCCAACTATTATGCAGTTGTCAGCTTTTATCTTTTGCTGAAATAATTCCTCAAAACGTTTTACTGCAATCGGCAAAAGATTGTTCCTGTATTCATCATCACTGCCGAAAGCGCCTGCAGGGAAATATTCATTCAGTCTGAATGGTTCGAGTTTTATCCGTGCCCCCTGTTCAATATTTCCGGTAAGAAGCCCCAATCCCAAATCCTGCAAAGGCTTCAGTTCTTCCAGCACTTCATATATCCCAGGCTTAACATGTTTCCTGTCATTATTTATTTCTCTCCTGAGGTATTTAAGATAGGCCTTTATAACAGCATCAATAGTCCCATTGGCTGAGAGGCCGTGTTTCATTATGCCTTCCTTAATAATCTGCGTATCCGTCTTGCCAGCCATGCTTATACCATGAAAGCCGTTATCAATAGAAAACAGATCTTTTAATGCAAGGTCGAGGGAACGTACCCCTGCCCCGCCTGAATCAATTAATGTCCCGTCAATATCAAAAAGTATCAATCGCATGAATTATTTTAACCTGAACATTGGATGAATATACAGCCTCTCAATCGCCCTTTTCGAGTTCCTTCAGAAAGGTGTCATTACACATGAGATCGAGAATTATTTTTGAGACACTCTTCATGATATCTGAAACCATCTCCCCTCTTTCTGTCTTGGCCAGATCATTGTATATAATCATGGAATTCAGAAAGACAGCAGTTTCCCATGAACGCTTGATAAAATCCCGCCTTTGGTCGGTTACTTTTTGCTGCCGGAGGAAATTGCGCAGGACGTCGGCATCCATATTGATAAAAACATCAACTCCTGCTCCATTGCCACTCGGAACAACTTTGGCAATATCTGTTCCGTCCCAGGTTGTACTATCTTCTTTTTTTATGTCGTCCCATGTCCTGGAACCTGTGCGCTTATTCTTATAGACCAGAATCGGTTCCGGCAATTTATAATCTTTTCTTTTTGGAGGTTTCGGCACTTGCGGTGGAACTGTTTCAGGCTCAACCTCCGGCAGATATTCGACCTCAAATTCAACAGACAACGGGTCAACGCAAGGTCTTGTCAATAAAGCGATGATTTTTCTGACAGCGCCTACCCGTGCTGTTTTTGAGGGGATAATTTTTACCGTAATCTTTCCATTCCATAAATGATAAGATTTCATGACATCCGGATAGACTATAAGAGTTCCCCGGTCAGCTTCCCTGCTGAAATAGTCATTTGATGCATCTGTCTCGAATACTACCCTTGAATAAGCATTAATCGGCATCTGCTTTCTCTCAGGGCCGATTATTTTAAAATACGTTGGAATTCTCTTGCCTTCAAACTCTTTTGTGTCTGTTATACCGGCCTCATTTGTGTCTTTAATGTTGCCTCCAACCCCCAGATAATGCAAAATTGTCCGGTTCTTTTTAATTAATTTGGAGACAACACCCTCCAGGAACTTCACATCTTTTGGATTTTTTGTGATCTGCTGTTCCCGCCGGTACTGATTTAATTGTTTCAGCCCCTCGTGCCTGCTGAGTTCTTCTGCCAATATAGCTTCAATCTCTTTGGATATCTCCGTATCCCGCATGCGGTCTCTTGATGGCATAAATATCTTTTCCCTGATGTTTGTATCGACATCAGTGCAGTCGATATGTACCAGCATATAATCAGACAGGTAATGGAGATTTGCCTTTGTCCTCAGAAAAGAACGGCCGATGGCAGCATGTGTCTGGCCATTAATGGTGAAGAATATGGATTCACCCGCCGAGGCAAATTCATCCTTAACCGTCCCTTCTTTGAAGACGGTTACTTCTATGATCCGTTTGCCGAATTTCCCGAGTTCAGCGATAATCGGGATAATCGGCGGGCAATTATCCTCGATGCTCTGGCTATCGTTCTTCAGGATTCTTATCCTGTTGCCCACAAGAATTTTAGAAGGGCTGTGGCCTTTGAATTTCCTGGTTTCGTGTAATGTTATGGGAAGTACCGGATAATGCAAAACCCTGTTCAGTTCCCGCCATAAATCCAGTGTGATCTGGGAAGGGTTTGGCAGATAATAATTGTAGAGTTTTATATATGTTCCTGATTCAAGGGATTCATTCTCGGGAAGGATTGATAAGGGTTCACCTGAAAAAGACACTATTTGGCTGTCATCACCAACAAAATATTCATACCAGGAATTCTTGTATTCAGTACTGGTTGCAAGGTGCAGTCTTACCAGCGTAAATCCCCAATTGTCCTGTTGCCCTTTTTTAAGAAGTTCCGGCGTCTTCCTTGAAAGAATCAGTTGATAATTGTATTCGCCGCAATTCGGCAATACACCGCTTCCCCCCATATTGTATTTCCCCTGCACAAAGAGGATTTTATTCTTATTGCCTCTGTGCAGAGATAGAAAGGTATCTTCAAAATCTCCAGGATGCTGCCCTTCACCTTTATCGGCAATGATTAAACTCGGCCTTTTCTTCTCTCCTTCTGCAATGATTTGAATATTCCCGGCAAGCCTTCTTCTTTCTTTGTCCGCAAGGTCTGAAAAATCTCCGCTCTGCAAACCGAAGAATATCTCTATTGCTTCCTTCATTGTTTTCGGGGCCTGCTTGCTTTCCGGCGCAATGCCCCTCAGTTTACATTCCTTGAGAAGTAACGCATCAATCGAATTGATAGGTTTTTCGGCGAGGGCAGCTACGGAATTCTTCGCCTGATTGTTGATCGTATTGAAATTGCTCTCATACCCCCCGTAGGGTTTCCAGTTCTCTTCGTTTGCCATAAGCGGATCTGAATCAATAATCTTCCTGACCTCGCTTTCAGACCAGGCACTGACAAACTGCATTACAAGTTTTTTGGAAAATGGTTCAACCATAGATATCTCAGTAAGAATGAGAAGTCCTTTCCCGTGGTTTCTTCTCTATCATGTACGGCTAATTTTAGAATGATTAAGAGGGTCTGGTCAATAAAGAGATTAAGCAGGGAGGATTTTGAAAGCGTCGCTCAAATGCATATTCCGACAAAATCATTATAATGGGTTCCTCATGCTAAAAATGCGAAGAGGAAGGAGGCTTCGCCATGTTCAGGTCAAAATACTTCGCGAGGTTCTATTAATAACTTGACTCCGTCTATGATATCTGCAATCTTCAATGTGGATAACGACCCAATTTTCTCGACAAGGTCTGTTTTGTCTACTGTCGCAATCTGAGATATATTAATAACGCTATCTTTTGTCAGATTGCCTTCTCCCTTCCTGATTAACACATTCCCTGGTGCATTTACCCGCTTCAGATTTGACGTTAAAGCACATACGACCACGGAAGCTATCTTGCTCGCATTGAACACGTTGTTTTGGATAACAACGCAGGGATGTCTATAACCTGGTGCCGACCCTTTAGGTTCACCAAAATCAATCCAGAAGATGTCTCCTTGCTTTATATCCAACTATGCTTCCTTTACAACTTTCCTCGCAAAATGTCTCTTGCTTTTTTGCCTAAATGATCTTTCCTCCAAAGGCTCTTCATCGGAGTATGTCATATTAAGCGCAGCCAGGAGTTTCTGAGACTTCAAATTATCTAAGTACTGCCTTACGGCAGTAACAAAGATTTCACTCCTGGACCAATTATGGTCCTTTGCTAACTTGTCAACTTCCTCGAAAATATCATCTGGAACAGATATCGCTGTTTTCATACTTTAAGTATACTCAAATAGTATACCTAAGTCAATACCCTAATCATTTTTGACTAACCCGGATTATTCATAAAATTGGTAACAATAACTGAGGATAGAGTATTTGAGCGGATTTTTTTGCAGATAGTCAAATACAGTATGTAAAAATATAGAGGCAAAAGCCTCGCAGGGAGGAACGACTGAGAATGAGCTAGGATACTCTATCCTTAGTTCAATCAAAAAAGTTTATTAATAATTTAATAATCTTTGTAGTTTGTAATGATCAGTTTAACTTTAAACTTCAGCAGAAGGTGGTTTTATATTGTATTCCTTATCCAGACTGTAGGCCATGATGACTGCTTTATCGATGTCTTCATATGGGAAATCTGGCGTTCTGAGAACAAGATGCGGGGCTTTGTCATCAAATTTCAGGCCGAATTCATTGCTTTTTTCATAAAGGATAGTTCCCGGTAGCACATGCAGAATACTGAAAACAATCGTAGTCGGTCTCATATTAATTAAAGTCCTGGCGGATTTTAGAAACGTGAAAAAGTTGTCACCAGGCAGTCCGATAATAAGATCAGTCGTTACCTCTATACCGTTATCCTCAAGCAGTCGCAGTCCTTTTGCAAACTTATCGGCTTTGTAGAAACGGTTTACCTTTTTCAGTGTGTCTTCATTTACTGTCTGAGGCCCTGTCTCTATGCTTCTGACATTTGCTTTTTTGAAAAGCGCTACGGTTTCTTCATCAACGAACTCGACGATGATCTCAACCGTACGCAACTCGGTCCCGAAACGGTTGGTGCTGGAGATCATATCCACTATTCTTGCCAGCCGGTCCTTTCTGAAATTGAATACTGTATCAACAAAATGGAAACTCTTGATCTCCGGATGACCCAGGATAAATTCTATTTCCTTCTTTACTCTCTCTTCAGGAAAAAAACGCAGTTTCGGGAGATTCTTGCCTTCAAAACAGTAATGGCACCTGAAAATACATCCGCGGTAAGTTTCTATATAGGTCACTCTGTCTCTCGGTGTAATGATCCCCTCAAGATAGGGTGAAGGAATTTTGCTTAGGTCTTCAATAGGAGCCCTGTCAGGATTACTCAGGATGGTCCCGTCTATCCTATAGCTGACACCCTCTGTTTCTTCGATTTTGCTATGGCCCAAGTAAACCTTCAGCAACTCTGTGAACGTAATTTCTCCTTCTCCTTTAATAACAGCATCTATATAAGGATGCTCTCTCAAATACTTGGGGCCGATCGGCCCTACCTCCGGTCCTCCAAGGATTATCTTTATATGAGGATGAATCGTTCTTATTATTCTTGCGGTGTCCAAAACTTTTTCAATATTCCAGCAGTAACAGGAGAACCCGAGGATGTCTGGTTTTGTTTGAGAAAGGTAATAAATCACTTGCTGAACATTAAGCATCTCAGTATCAAAGTCAACAATTTCTATGTCCGCATTTTCACGAATGAGATTGTCTTTCAATGCATAGGCCTTCAGATATCCTAAAGCAAGAGAAAAATGGTTAGCCCAGTTAAAGGAAATCAGGATAACCTTCTTTTTATGCATATAATGTCCTGATATCCTGAGAATATTTATTTTCTATTACAGGGGAAAATTCTTCATCCCCAAAGTGATCTAAATATCTGACCTCTAAACCAGGACACAATTCTTTATAAATGCACTGGATACAACAATTATGTTGTTGAAAAGTTCTTGCATAAATTGTGTTCAAACCTACCAGGATTTCTCCTATATGATGTTCCAGTCCCTGCATGATACAGAAGGGTATCCCTTCTGTCTGAATCCAGATACGATTAAAGATGCTGATATTGATTGCGTTTTTAATATGGGGGAGAACCTGCTGAAATGACAGGCGATCATCCTGAAGAGACAGAATGATACGATTGACATTGAAACTCAGTGCGGTAGTCACGCAATTTTCAAGGTCTGAATGATTTTCTTTGCATACAGGTATGCGAATACAGACAAATCTGTCGTCGGCAAGACCTGCAAGGTTCTCTAATCCCCTGATAGTCTCCCAGAAACTGCCTGATGTCTGCGTCAGATAATCATGCAGAGATGGATTTGATCCCCATANGGTAATTTCGAAAAGATTACAGCCTGCCTTCATGATCTGGTCCACCAATTGCCTATTTGAAAATGCCCTTCCGTTTGTAAATAACTTAATTCTCCTGTAACCTTCACGTTTTGCTGCACGGATAATCTCAAGCAGATCGCTTCTTAAGGTCGGATCTCCGCCGTAGAGCGCAACATTTTCTTCTGTTCTCTCTTTTAAAGATGAGAGGATAGAGCTTAAATCAGTCTTTGAGGAATCTTCTTCTCTGATCGAACAGTGAAGGCATTTATTGTTGCAAGGGCTTTTACCGAGAAATATCTCTTTATATTTCAGCAAGGTTTATATCCTTTTTACCAATCCTTATTTTTCGTAGGATTATTTTATCATGTAGCACACTTTTTTACTCCAGGCATATCCAATCGTGTCAGGTTGAGCTTTATCACAATTCAAGTTGAGGTATCCGTCGACAAAGGGGCGAAACCGGGATAATGAAAAGTAGTCCTTGACAATAATTAAGCATATGCTAATATAAGTGTTTAGAAGGAGGTGGTGCTCCATGAATGCGCTCATTGTATGATAAGAAAGGTTTTTTAAGGTATGTTTTTTTAATATCAACGTGTTATAACAGGGAGGGGAAATGAAGAAAATAAGAATAACCATTGTTATTTATTCAATTATTGCTTTAATTCTTTCAATGCAGATGGCGTTTGCAGAAGACTGGCCTATGTTCCATCACGACCTGGCGCTGAATGGTTTCACGAGCTCAAATGCTCCGGATGACAGTAACATCCTCTGGACATATAAGACACAGGGCCCGGTCAACTCATCAGCAGCAGTTGTTGGCGACAAGCTTTATATTGGTTCAACTGATGGTAATTTGTATTGCATTGAAAAGGAGTCAGGGACCCTTATATGGAAATATCCGACTGGCGGTCCAATACAATCATCCCCTGCAGTCTCTGGCGGTATCGTATATTTTCTTTCGACTGATGGGAACATTTATGCACTGAATTCGGGAGATGGCTCCCTGATCTGGCTCAAGCCAATCGGTACAGGCCCATGGGACTGGTCGTCCCCTGCTGTTCATGATGGCAAAGTTTTTATGGGGGCGAGCAACGGTTTTGTTCATTGTATGGATTCAACCACAGGGATGATCATTTGGAGTTCTTTTGTCGGTGGGACTCCAAACAGTCCCATAACTGTAGCGAATGGAAAGGTTTACAGTGGCACCCATAATTTTGATAACCTGAGCCCGACACTGGCAGCACTTGATGAATTGACCGGAATACCTGTATGGACTTACAGTTATGCCGATTCTCATCAAGATTCAGTAGCTTTCATTAACAGCAATGGAGTGGCTATTAATGACGGNGACGGAGACGGAGACGGGGATCTGGAAGTCTATTTCGGCGTAGTCACATGGATTGGTTCAGGGGATCAGGCTATTGCCCTGGACGAAGCCACCGGCAAAGAAGTATGGACACACAAACATTAACGGATGGTCTACATCAACCCCGGCTGTACACAACGGCAAAATATTCATAGGTTCTGATGACGGAAAGCTCTATAGCATCAATGCTGCTGATGGTAGCGAAGCATGGAGTTATCTTACCGGAGCGCCGATATGGTCTGCGCCGGCTGTTTCAGGAAATAAAAAGGTCTGCTTCGGATCACTTGATCATACTGTTTACTGCATCAGGGAAGAAACCGGTGATCTGATATGGAGCTACTTCACAGGAGCAAGCAGGTTAATGTCATCTCCTGCAATATCAGACAATATATTGTTTATTGGGAATGAGAATGGAAAGGTATATGCCTTTGGTACCCCTAATATTCCGCCGGTCTGTGATGAAGCCTTAGCAAGTATTCTTGAAATCTGGCCTCCGAACCATACAATGTTACCGGTAACCATTGAAGGAGTATATGATCCTGATGGCGAATCTGTAGACATAACCATCAATGGAATTACGCAGGATGAATCAGTGAATGAGAAAGTTGATGGCAACACCCAACCTGATGGTTCGGGTGTTGGGACGTCGAGCGCTATGCTAAGGGCTGAAAGATCCGGTAAGGGAAACGACAGAGTTTACGTCATTGTCTTCACTGCCACTGATAACAGGGGAGACACATGTAATGGAAAAGTCTCTGTATGTGTGCCACATGACATGAGGCCTAACCATGCCTGTATTGATGATGGCCAGAATTATGATTCGACAAAACCCTGAAATGTGATCTAAAATCAGCTAAAGCGAGANGGTCATTAGCGGTTCAGGGCAGGGTAAAACCTGCCCTACATTTTTTAAGCAAATTGAACAAGTCCGGATGAATCCTTTATAGTAAAAACATGTTCAAAGACCGCGATTATGACATAGTTGTTATTGGCGCAGGGCATGCAGGCTGTGAGGCTGCGCTCGCATCCGCACGTATGGGCTTCTTTACTTGTCTTTTCACCATAAACCTTGACACGATTGGACAGATGTCCTGCAATCCTGCTATCGGCGGGCTTGCGAAAGGCCATATTGTAAGGGAAATAGATGTACTTGGCGGCGAGATGGCAAAGGTGACTGATAAGGCAGGCATACAATTCAGAATGCTGAATATGAGCAAGGGGCCTGCTGTTTGGTCATTGCGGGCACAGGCTGACAGGGTTTTATACCGGCTTGCAATGAGAAATGTTATCGAATCTCAAAAGAACCTTGATGTAAAGCAGGCTTTGATTGACAAATTAGTCGTTGAGGACGAAAAAATAAAGGGAGTTCTCACCTCACTCGGTATTTTTTATGGAGCACGAGCTGTTATTGTGACAACGGGAACATTTCTCAAGGGATTGATCCATATCGGGCTTGAGCATTTTTCAGCTGGTCGGGCTGGGGAATTCCCATCCATAGGGCTCTCAGACAGCTTGACAGAATTGGGATTCAAGATGGGCCGTCTCAAAACAGGAACTCCTCCCCGGCTTGACGCAAAAACAATCGACTTTTCAAAGACAGAGGCACAGTATGGAGATGATCCACCCATACCGTTTTCACATAGCACGGAGAAGATCACGAACCCCCAGCTCCCCTGCTATATTACCTACACAAACAAAGAAACTCATCAAATAATACTCGATAACCTTGACCGGTCGCCTATGTACAGCGGCAAGATCAAAGGTGTCGGGGCGCGGTATTGCCCTTCAATCGAGGATAAGGTTGTCCGGTTCGCTGAGCGTGAACGACACCAGGTCTTCCTTGAGCCGGAAGGGCTTGAGACAAAGGAGTACTATGCGAATGGGATTCCGACAAGCCTTCCATATGATGTTCAGGTAATGTTCGTAAGGACTATCCCTGGCCTTGAGGAGGCTGAAATCATGAGACCTGCATATGCGATCGAGTATGACTTTGTATTTCCTACCCAGCTTAAGCATAGTCTGGAGACAAAAATTATTAATGGTCTTTTTCTCGCCGGACAGATCAACGGGACATCAGGGTATGAAGAGGCTGCTGCCCAGGGGATTATGGCAGGGATAAATGCATCTCTGAAACTCCGGGAACGGGAACCCCTCGTCCTTGGAAGGCACGAGGCATATACAGGGGTCCTTATTGATGACCTTGTTACCAAAGGAACCAGTGAGCCCTACCGGATGTTCACATCAAGGGCTGAATACAGGCTCCTTTTACGGCACGACAATGCTGATTTACGTCTGATGGATAAAGGCTATGGAATCGGACTTCTTGATAACGCTGTTTACCAAAGATTTATCGAAAAGAGAAGACTGATTCAAGAAGAGCTTGAGCGACTGAAAAAGACGCGCATGAAATACGATGACCCTAATAAATCAGAAACATTGGAGCAGCTTTTAAAAAGGCCTGAGATAACATATAAGTTTATAGATGAACATTCGCCTTCCGACAAATCCCTCTCTGATGAAATAACAAGACAGGTTCAAATACAGGTCAAATATGAGGGCTACATTAACCAGCAGATGCAGATGGCAGAAAGGCTTAAGAAGATAGAGGGGAAGAAGATACCTCCGGATTTTGTATACACCTCTCTCAATGGTCTTTCACGGGAGGTTTTAAGCAAGCTGCAGGAAGTGAAACCTGCAAACCTCGGACAGGCGAGCAGAATCCCCGGCATAACCCCTGCTGCTATTTCACTCCTGATGGTGGCTATAGAGAGATTGAAAAGAGAGCGTGATAAAAGAGCTCCTTAAAGAGGGTCTTTCTGAATTGGGATTGATTCCCACCGAAGAACAGATAAATGCTTTTATAATTTACCTGTCCGAACTCAAGAGGTGGAATAAGGCATACAATCTTACAGGCATAAAAAAAGACGAAGACATTGTCATCAAGCATTTTCTCGATTCGTTGCTTTATCTGAAAGCCATGCCTGCCGGTGAGTTAAGGATAGCCGATGTTGGAAGTGGCGCAGGGTTTCCGGGAATACCGATAAAGATCATCCGGCCTGAAATTCACGTGTATCTCATAGAGCCAACAGGGAAAAAATGTCTTTTCCTCAGGAATATCATCAGACAGCTTGATCTTAAAAAAACTGAAGTAATAGAAAAGAGAATTCAGGAAGTAAAAGCAGATAAGGAACTTGCACCTCCAGTAGACATTGCAGTTACAAGGGCATTGTTTGATATCAAAGAATTCATTAAGCGATCATCTCAAATTGTAAAAAAAGGCGGAATTATTATCCTGAATAAAGGCCCAAAAGTGAAAGAAGAGTTAAATATGCTCAAGGATGTGAAGCATGAGATTTTGACTGTTAAACTGCCTTTATCTGATATAAACCGGCACATTGTGATAGTGCATATATAAAAAGAGATTTTTAATCCTGTTTCAACAATTTGGCTTGGCCTTCGGCTATTACGGTATTATCTGTCTTTTTGACAATCGCTGAGGTTTCGATAATCTTTTTATTCATTTTCAATATCATTGCCTCTACAATTACCTTTTCTCCAGCCATAAGCGGGGACCTGAATCTGACTGTAATCTCTGCTGTAACAGCAGGCATGCCCTGCATTAAAGCAGCCTTAACCATTGCTTCGTCAAGGAGTGTTGATATTAATCCACCATGGATTATATCTTTATATCCCTGATGGATCTTCTGCGGAGTGAATTCTGTCCGTACTTTTCCATCCTGAAGAGAAAACCTGAGATGAAGGCCAGAGGGGTTCTGCTCTCCGCAGACAAAACAGTAATGGTCGTCTTGCAGGGTATTTTTCATTCAGGAAAATAAAGGATTTACAATGAAAATTATTTGTTCATCATTTCAAGAAAGTCTTTGTTGCCCTTTGTGCCCATGAGTTTTCCAAGGAGAAACTCCATGCTCTCAACTGTGCTAAGAGGGTTAAGAACCTTCCTGAGTATCCACATTTTGTTGAGCACATCCTTTTCTACAAGAAGTTCCTCTTTTCTTGTGCCTGAACCGTTGATGTCAATGGTCGGGAATATCCTCTTGTCTACAAGTTTTCTATCAAGGTGAAGCTCCATGTTTCCGGTTCCCTTAAATTCTTCAAAAATAACATCGTCCATCCTGCTTCCTGTATCCACAAGCGCAGTGGCTAATATGGTCAGACTGCCTGCTCCGG
>WSSedA1B2DRAFT_1000003_pt1 | contig 36368 bp, 80 predicted proteins | sample WetSurSiteA1Bulk_FD_9465 | JGI IMG/M metagenome (IMG submission 9465) | reverse complement strand
ACCCTCCCGTGACGAATCAAGGACCCTTTTGGTACCTTTAGAGCTATAATGTCCTCATCATAACAAGATGACTTATAAGCCCGAGAATAAGTAGACATACAGTATAATCCAGCTTCTCCACCCACAACTAACTCTCCCTTTTTATAAAAAAGTTTTCTCCCCCTCGTCTTACAATTATCCTGCTTAGTCCTAGTACTAACAGGAAAAGGACTCACCCAAACATCATCGTTAGTTGAGTATACAACCTTATAAACAATAAGATCTTTAGTAGTTTTTCTCCACTCTTCTGTAAAAGTTACACACATTTTAATAATCCTTTATATCAAGTAGGGTGGAAGGGATTTGAACCTATCATAGCCGTTAGGCTCCTGATTTACAGTCAGGTGCGACTCACCAGATCTTCGCCGTTACCCCCAAGCCTTATTTCTATTTCATCAAGTTTTAATAAAGCATTTGACCAGTAGGAGACGGGCAGGGTGCTTGTGTGTACCTATTACCCCGATAACACGAGGGATTATACTCCTTTTCATGAATTGCACTGTAAGTCATTTCGTAAAGAATAATAGCAACAACACTAAGACCCACAATTAATAAAAGACCCGCAAGGTTCTCAAGTATTGTCAATTTAATATCCATTGACTCTGTTTCCTCTGTTTTTAAATCTTTTTTCATCCTATAACCATAAACACCGGGTGGAGGGATCGAACCTCCGATAAGGGTTTTGGAGACCCTTGTTATACCACTTTACTAACCCGGTACACTAACAATCTTTAAAAAACCTTCTCCCTTATCAACAGTATAAATAATCTTAACTGTGGGTACTAACTTACACTCATCAGTAAAAGGATTAAGATAATCTCTAAGTTCTCCTACTGACTCAATATGATTACCTGATTCTTTATTTTTGAGCATCTTGAAAGTCCTCTTCTATATGCTCCTCTATTTCCTTAGCCAACTCAGTCCAACCAAGCTTTCTTAGGAATTTTGCAGTAGATTTTAATTTTTCCGTACTTGTCATTTGGTAACTTAGTTAGCCACGGGAATTTTTAGTTTCCTAGCTAACTTTGTCCTTGCCCCGCGTTTCCATTCGTATTCAGATACTTTAGCAGAAACTTTTTTCGAAGTCAATACGAATTTCAAAGATAATTCTCAGGTCCTTTGGTTTTCAAGCAACCACACGTTGTGTTTTATATACTTGTTCATTTAATTTTCCTTACCTTTCATATTAGTTAATCTTGGTTAAGTGTAAATAATTTTAATTGATTACTTAGTTTTTCATTCTCCTCCCATAAATCAGTAATTTCATCAATCTCCTTACAACACAAATGAGGTTCGAGCTTATCCCAGTTTTCACATAATACACGGTCAGAATTATTATGCATCTGATTAGGTTTAGCCCCACAGGTAATAGCTAAGTTCCTATAATAACAAGCCAAGTCAATAAATCCTTGTTTTGAGTCCCCCTCTTCATCTAATTGTTTTTTAAGCACACTAATAATTCCCTGGGTTTCTCTTAAATGCTCAGACATACAATCACTACAATAAATTAAGTTTTTCCCATGGTCCTTACACTTAGACATTTAGGTCTCTCCATGTTTTTTAAAATTTTTCTCGTGCTCTTTTTTAAATTTCTGCCAACTTTTTATTTTAGTATTAAAATCCTTCTTATCAGCCTTAGACAATAAGCCGTCTTCGATTGCTCTGTCCCAGTCCCATAGCTCGTATTCTTGCTCTATCCCATCCATTATTAGACTCTCTTGCCTTCGTAAAATTCCATAGGTTCTCAAAAAATTACGCTTTGTGTCCTGATTCTCACTACACTTATCAACAAACTCACGAACAAGATCATCAATATTTAATTGTAATTCAGCTAATTGTAACTTTATTGGCCATGAGGATTTCATAAATTTTAACTCTTATTATTTATTCCTTCCATAATTAACTTGTTAAGTTTTATTAAATCTGATAATCTTTTTTCAGGATTCCCAACATTGCCTTTAGGGATAGGTTTTGTATAAGCCAACCAAGCTTTCTTAATATCAAGCAGCCTAGCCCTCAATTTGTCTGATTCTCCCTCTATCCTACGATTATCACAATATACGCAGTCCACGGCATCACCTATGTAACACTTGCAATCAGGGCAGGTATCCTTATACATCACCATATTGTCACCATCCACTACAACGCCCGCAACGTACTTTTTCTATAATTTTTTCAGGCTCTTTACTCGTGTTTTTTAACTCATTTTTTAATTCTTCAACTTGTTTTTTTAAGTTCTGTATTTCTTTCTCTAACTCACATATAAAACAAGATCTAGCCAAGTGACCATGCTTACAGTCCCTTATAGACCTATACGTATTTGGGTCCTGGGTTAATCTCTCAACTTCACTCATTCTCGATGTCATTCAATACCTTCTAGTGTCTTCCTCAAAAACAATACTGCCTCTACTGTTGAAGCATTCATAGCACACACTTCGTCATGGTCATAATTAGAAGGATTTATTTCATTTACATCTTCTAATATTTCCAAAGTAGTTTTCAAAGCCTCACGAAGTTTTTTATTAGTTTTACTTTCTTTCTCAGTCTTTTCCATCAACTCAAAGAAAGCATCCATTTGATACATTAAGGTCTCACCATTATCCCCATCCCCACCACACTGCCAACCAAAATAATCATTATAGTCTTTTAAATCATGCTTCTCCAAAAACTCCATCAACCTGACAGACATAGGATGGTGATCAATACCTTCCCCCCACCGATCCTTACTAGTAAGTCCGAGTTTCTTTGCTTTATGATAATCGTTATATTCCATAATAGAAAGGATCATCTGGCAACCATTTCATCCTATCAACAACCCACTTTAATGGCTTAGGTGGTTTTGGGTATAACTCATGAACAATTTTAGAAAGGTTTTTATTATTAGGCCCTACCTTAGGGTGTCTTTTTACACACAAATTATCAACTCTAGTAGTTAAATAATCACAATTATACTTTATATAGTATTTTATATCATCAATCAATTCCAAATACCAATATAACCAATCTCCATTTTCACATGTTTTCCAAGCTTCAAGAAAACTTTTTTTATGTTTACACCAACGTATAGCCTCAGGGCAAGCAGCAATCCTTTTTAAATCCTCGGACCAATGTTTTTTAATAGTTTTCTTAGGTTTACTAATTGTTTTTGTTGTTTTATTTAATTTTTTCATAAGTTTATCCTTAAATTTGTTAAGAGTTTTAATTATTTTAAATATTTATTTTAGTCCCACTCAACAATGCGTTACCACAAGTAATTCTTCCTTCATCTTCTTCTCTTGATGCAATAAATACTAATACGTCATATCCCGCTTCTCTTAAATTCTGTTCTACTTCTGCATAAGGGTACATCGTTGTATAGTCACCCGAAGTTTCAATACCATTCTTCAATGCTGTTTCAGTCTTATGCATTGGGGTAAGTTTTATGATATAGTCATCAGGATCAAAATACTTCAGTAAAACGTCAGGGTCAACTTCATAATTAGCAACAGCAAAGTTTAAAGTAATTTTTCTTCCTGAAGGAATTATACCTTCCATAATTTTTGCAATACCTTCAAGCGTACAAGAATTCTTATGAAACATTACTTCTCTTTCATGTTCATTTGTACTATTTATACTCAACTGCAACCCTGCATTTCCACCCAGTAACCGATTTTTCATCCTCATCCAAGTATGTATAAATGTTTTAAGCCACTCGTTGTTTTTTGGCATCATAGTTGACACGACTGGATGAATTTTATACTCTGGATCTAAATGAGTTTTAAACCACTTTGTAGCATCAAGTACATTCGGGTTCCAAGTAGGTTCTCCCATCCTAGCAAAGTGAATGTTTAATCTCTTTGTAAATTGTACTTCAGGATGAACTTTCATGCTACAAAGGACTTGTTTTATTAAATCGTTTGTAGTTGCGTTTTTCCCCGGACCAACCTTCGGGACATCACAAAAGGTACACCCCATTGAACACCCATATTGAGTTGATATTGTAATAACCCATTTCTCTTCTAATGGGAGCATTTTGGTATGAGTTACTTTTTCCAATGGCCTACTTAAACCTAATGCGTCACACTTTATGTTTACGTCCTTTCCATAGTCACCCAAAGAAAGACATTCTAATTTGCCTGTTTCTCCCTGAACAATTAAAATATGACCAGTGGGAACTTTTATGGTTTCTAAAACTTTCATTATTTCCCCTATTTTAAATTTTCTTCCATTCATAAGAAAGGATGTACCAAGTTTTAAACGGTATAAAATAATCTTCTTTATCAATATACTCAATAAGGTTATAAAAATAAACTTTACAACAAACTGACAATCCTTTAATATATCCAACAACCTCCTCTTTGCTTTCAAATCGTTGAGGACGTGCTACTAGTACCTTTTTAGTATCATGATCATCTTGTATTATAATAGCTGGCACATCCATAACTATCACATACTTTAAAGCTTCCTTCAAAGTTCCAAATAGGTCTACTAAAGAGACTTCCCTCTGTATTTGTTCCATTATATAATTTTACCTATTATCCCCGGAGCTATCAATGACTCCCCTTTGCTTTCTGTCTTCGAGTTTGTTTAAATTGTACTTAGCCACAGTGTCAAGACTCAAATCAAGGTCTTCACACAGATTAGCCAAATACCATAACACATCCCCAATTTCAGGGATAATCAACTTCTTAAAATCTGCATCAAATTTTTTATTACCCCTTAGGGTTTTTTTAACTTTTTCTGCAACTTCCCCTGCCTCTCCTGTAAGCCCCAAAGTAGGATAAATTACTGAGTATTTACCTGGATATATCGCAGTCTTACGAGCTTGTTCTTGATACTCTTCAAATGTCATATTTTTTAACCTTTAAAAAACCCTGACTTATCATATACAACAAGGTTATTTTTATTACCAAATTTCATGCCAACCTTAAGTTTTAACTAATTTTTTAAAAAATATCAGGCTCAATTTCTCCCAGAACTTTTGCACACTTGACATTTATTGTAGGAGTATCAGAGTTAAGTTCTCCATAACGTATTTTCGTACCCTCTTTAACTCTAAGTTTTATTACTCTCCTACCATAAGAACAGTTATTTATTGCCATTGCTTTTGTTCTATAACAATACAACCCGTATTTACCCCCTTTTGTCACTTCATTCTTTTTATAACTCAATACAGAACCTTCAGACTTATCGAACTGACTTTGTGGACTTCTTTGATTGGGTAAAAGTTCACTCATCCAAGATCCATCAGGAATAGGGCGAACTACCTTAAAAACAGTAATAGGTTTTTTAAAGGTACGCCAAGGTTCTATAAATTCTACACACATTTTTTATGCCTTAAAAGTTTTTTCTTGATTATTAAATCCAACTCTTACAAAACTTACCAAATTTCATGACTAATTGCTTTCATTGAGCAAGCCCAAAACCTCCCCGGACTTAATATTAACAGTAGTTGTCAATTCAGTTATCTTACCAAGTGCTATATTAGCATCAACCCAATCACCAAGTGGGTCCCTAACCATCTTTGCATGGCACTCACCAGACTCACCATCGCAGGGTTCAAGATCATACCTATCCATTTACTCCACCATCATTCAGTTTTATTTACTATCTTACTTTCAGACCATGTACCCATTAAAGCAACAATCCAGGCAACGATACACAAAAAGGGGTTCGTATGCCAGTATATGCTAGTCGCTAGGATTGCCACAACCAAGTGAGGAGCAAATATAAACCCCAGCCACCCAAGAATTCCAAAAGAGAAAACAGTCCCAACAACAAACATAGTGAGTCTTGGAAAAAAAGCAATGGCAATTAAAAAAACAATTCCATGTACGTCCCAAAAATTCATAATTATCCCTCTGACCACCATCCTTTGGCAAATGTAACCTCCCCCGTATCTTGAAGCCAATCAATTGCTTCCCTCAGGGTCTTAGGTTTTACTAGATTATGATAGTAAACAGGGGTTGCATTCCCCTCATGTTGGCACTTCCCCATAGTTGTGCATGGTTTCCCACACTCATTACACAGTAAATAGTCAGCGTGATTGAAGTAAGAATCACTAGCTTGACCCATTACCCACTCCTCTGTAACCATTCTACTACAAGGGTAAAGGATTTTTATATTCTTCTTCACATCTTTCATGCTTTAAGCCTACCACAAAAATTTTTTAAAGTCAACCGGAAATTTGGGAGAATTTTTAGAAAGTTGGTATGAAATGTGTTAAGATATAAAAGAGCTTAAACATAATCACTCTTGGTAATAAAATCCCTCTCAAGCTCCCCTGAAAGAGTTTTGTCTTCCCAACAAGTCTTACACAACCTAACTGGTTTTTGAAAAAAGCCAGGTTTAACGTCAAAAGCCATGAATTCAGCCCTCTTACCACAGGAGCAATCAAGGGGGTTTCCAATCTCTACCCTTTCTTGCTTAACTGCTTGACTCTCCCTCTCGTTTAGGTTAAGTCTACCCACTGCATGATCAAAGCATTTCTTAAACTTCTCAACACCCCCAAGGAAATTTTTTACAGGTTTACTAAGTCCCTGGTCTTTCCCCACTTCAATGAGAAAAAATCTCCAAAGCAATTCTGTGTTCTCGTTTGTCATAGGGATATAGTAAACTATTTTAAAAGGTTTGTCAAGCCCTCATACTAGACTTACAGGAACATGGGGTATGACCACAAGCCCCACAAAGTCCTTTTTGACGTCTTCCCCTAATCTTATCTTGAAACTTTTTGGACATTGACATAGGGTCGCAGTTGAAAGAAAAACAGTCGGGGCACATATCTTGACTTTTTCGACCGTTCAATTTGACCCCCCTAGGTTTACGTTTCTTCTTAAATGGAATTGTCACTTGACCAACTCCCAAACATCCCGAAGTTTTGAAAAGACTTCCTGGTATCCGTATGCATGCCCCTCTTCCCAAGCCCAAGAAATCATTTTAGAAGATTTTGGGTGATCAAAAGGAATTTCTAACTCCTTAAATGCATCATCCCAAAACAACCCATCTAACCTGGAATCTTCCCTCCTGCATATCGCCACTGACTTACGATACTCAGTCAACTCCGCTACGTAAGTATCAAGAGCATCAGAATATTTTCGGTAGTCATCCGCAGTAGGGTTTTTGGGCAAAAGGGGCTTCTTTGGATGAAGGGGAAACTGGTAGGTATTTTTGTACTTCTCGTAGTCCATTAGATAACCACCCCTTTGATAACCTCATCAGCAAGGGAATTCTCATCGCTACCCCCAGGAAGAACGTAGCAATTAAAAAAATCCTTGAGTCCCCTAAACTCCTCGCACTCAAACTCATCCCTATGATCCCTCAAACTGTAAACATTTTCCTCATCGTTATAATTGAGTACAAGGGTATCACCGGGAAGTTTTGAAAGCTTCTCAATCAACTCCCTAACTGTCATTGCGTTTTCCATACTCAATACTTACCACAGTCTACATCAAATGTCAAGTCTCTTTCCCGCTGAATACAATGACACCTGATCTTTTCCCCAAAGTGACTTTTTGAATTTTTTTCATATTTGGGAAAATTGCCGTTTCGGGGAGGTTCTCAAATAGCTCTTCCTTGCCTTGATTCTCTAAGTAGTTAACCCACTCAGAACCAAAACAAGAAGTCCATACTACACCATCATCAAAGGCATATGCAAAATCAGTTGTTCTTGAGTCTTCCCAAGGCCAGGGCCAACCCATTTCAGGGAAAGTTCCGTCCTTCCTACCAGCTAGGAATCCCCTCACAAAGTCCTTATAGCTTTGCTCAGAAGTGTGCTCAAACAATGCATAGGGTAGACCTTCGGGGTAACCATCCCAAGCAATACTCCCCAACCACTCAGCCCCCTCACCCCTTCCAAGGTAAAAATCAGCTCTTGTTCCCATTTTGTTCCCTTCCTATTCTCAAAATATATCTTACCACAATTTGGACAAAAGTCAAACGGTTTTATTCAATCCTACCTAAACCTTACCTAATTTCATGCCAAAACTGCCCTGTGAACAAAAAATAAGGGGTCCCCCGGATGGGAAACCCCACAGACCTAATTAACTGTAAGAAACAGTCCTTTCGTTCTTACAGAATCATCTGGTTAAACTGAAATAACTCTGTATTCCTTAACTGCCATCCAACGAGAATAGAGGTCCTTCCCGTACTCGTGTGCCTCCTCCTCATTGACAAACACAAGTCCGTTCCCTGCCCACTTGCCAGAATTGTCAGCAAGCACTTCAACCTTGAACTTTCCGTCCATTTCTGTCAAGGTGTCGTCGTGAACGACCTTACCATCAACCATTCGAACCACACTTGCCATTTTCTTGTCCTTTCTATCTCTATGGAATCGCAGGAAGACTCAGAACCGTTACTGTTGCGTAAATCAGGCACCCAATAAGCCACCCGAAGAAAAAAGAGATGGTGACAACGTCTTGAGTTTGGGGCTTCATATGATCAAACTTGTATTTGTTTTCGTTCATGCCCATACTTACTTTCTACCACACTGTAACGGCAATGTCAAGGTACCTGTTCATGCAAATCAAAAAATCTTCGTAGGTACCTGAAAAGGTTTGACCATCATTCAAGTCAAGCCTAAACCGATCTTCCCTTACCGTCAAATGGTCCCCATTGCCCAAAAGGTAAGTAGTAACCCCCAACATTTCCCCTATTTGGACAATGTTCATTTTTGATCAAACAACCTTCTCAAACGGTTCCACCTTATACAGGGAAATCCACTTGGTTGCGATGATGTAACCAATATGAAGGACTTTCCCGTCATTGTCAACGTAAATCCTATCAGCGTGCTTCCTCCCCAAACGAGATAGAAGCTCTTTTCGAGGGTGTCTCCCCAAGTTATGGTAAGTTTCCCCACGATTGTCAATCCCCATGAAATTCACATGTGCCTTTGTCATGGTTGTATTATTGCACAAGGATTTATTAAAGTCAACAGAAATTTTATTAAAATTTCTGGTAAATCTTAAGAAACTTGGCATGAAACGAGGTAATATTTAATGGGCCTACTTGGATTCGAACCAAGGACCGACCGGTTATGAGCCGGATGCTCTGACCAGACTGAGCTATAAGCCCCAAACACTTACAAACTAATGAAACACAACCCAAGAAGGAAAGTCGCCATCCCAAGGATAGTCATAACTGCCACCACTGCCCCTCCCCAACCCATCATGAGAGTTACTTCGATATGGTGTTCGTCCATAACTTCCTCCGTTATCCTATTTATACATTAGTTCGGCGGGGAAGTCAATGGGGGTTTTAATTATTTTTCTATATTTACTCCCTTAGCTAATTTGATGCCAACAATAGTGTTTTTTTTTGGTTTTGGTGAAGGATTTTTTTTATTTTACCTTCTCCGCCGCCTTGACTAAACTTGCAAACCAATGTACCAAGTCAATAAGAATTTCGGCGTCTTTATCCCCTTTCTTACTTGACAAGGCATTTAATAGCCAACATAAAGGGACAAAGGAAGTATTAGCCCCGGAAAAACAGTCAAGGATAATTTCCATGGACTCCCCAAGCTTTTCATCCTCAATTAGCTTCATATCTACCCCAAACTATCCGCATAGACGACACTGGTTATCGTACCAGGTTTCTTCCTCAACCCTTGTCAAGTTCACTTCATCAGTAAAGGCGTCAAGGAATTCCAGATAGTCCCCGATATTTTCCACGGTGATCTCTAATTCTTGCTCGTTTGTCTCATCCATAGGAATATACTAGCACGCTAGAAACTGGCTGTCAAGGGGTGGTAGGATTTCTTTCCACCATCCCTCTTGCCCATCATGAATTGATTTCTTACAGACAGGAATTATCTTCCCTATGTTACCATTGCAAAACCTACCAAAATACTTTAACTTGTTTTTTGAGGACCTAGGAAGTTCAGCCCAAACCCTATTACAGTATTTTGTAGTGTCTTGAGTTTTAAAGAAGGTTGTTACTCCCTCACCTAACCAAGCCCTGTAAAGGCAATAATTGATCAAGGGTAAGCCCTGCCAAAGCGCTCTTGAAACGTCCGAATACCTTGACGTGGTGTCGTAAACTTCAATGTCAATACCGGAAGCGATACGAACAAGGAAGTTTGCGTCAAGGCGTTGCAGGAGTAACCCCCAGTGCTTTTGCTCACACAGGGTTGATTCAATCCTCACAAAACCGTCAGGAGTTATCTCTGGGAGCCACTCAAGGCCCCCAGTTAGGTTTATGTATTTCATTAGACGTAGTTAATGCACTCTGGCCCAACCCCGGCAGCGATTGAATCAGGCACCGTGAGAACCCTTCCGCACCTTGCACACTTGCCCTCATGCCAGTATTCAACGGTGGTTATTGGAAGCTCACGAAAAAGCCTGTCAAGATACCACCGAACTGCAACGGCTGATGGGGTGTCACTTGCAATCCTCTCAGCCCTTGGACTCCTCACATTGCCAGTGGTGGGGTCAAGCATACCAAGCAACGTGTAGTGGTTCCAAGCAGTGTTATCAGTACCAGTGAAAACCGACAGGAAGTAAGTCTCAGGGTAGGCCCCGTTTGCCTCTTTCTTGTTGACCTTATAAGTGAACCTCTTACCTGTTGCCTTAGACACGAGGGTGAAAATTGCCTTGCCAGCCACAACCAACTTCCGAATTGTTCCAAGGTCCGTGATTTCGTGCCCGTTCATTGTGTTCCCTCCGTTGGTATTCTTATACTCCAAGCAACACAGGAAGTCAACAGGATTTTCAAGAATATTTTTTAATATTTTTTGGCTGCTACGTGAATAGGTTGGCACGAAATTAGGTAATAACTAAGAGGACTGTTCAGTCCCCGCTCGTATCAGGTGGAAGGTGAATCTTCGGGTCATAGCACATATCACAAGCTGACCCAGCAAAACCAAATTGGTGGTGGTCCTTTTTCCAATACCCACACACTTGACAAAAGTTTAATCCTTCATCAATATACTTCACCCAGGACTTTACCCTTTCAATGTAACCCTCTCTATCCGAGTCCCACTCCTCACTACTGAAAGAAGTGATTGCGGCCCCGGTAGTGTAATTCCAAAAGGAAATAGCGTTATTATAAACACCAACCTGTATACAGGGTCTTCCGTAAATACCCGTAATAAGGACTTTTACGTTAACACTATACAGGTGTTTACAAACCTTACACAGGTCATCCTTAAGCTTTGTAATTTCCTCATGAAGTTCGGGGATTGTTTTTTCCACCCACCCGTTCAAATACTTTTCAAAGTAAATAACCGGGATGGGTTGGATTGCAATCTTCCTTTGTGTGTTTGCCATAGGTTACTTATACTACAAAAAGAACCAGAAGTCAAACTGAAACGACCAATTTTTCAATATAGTTCTGATTCAAGTCTGTACCAACATACCCCAAAGGGTTACAGAGAATCCTCGTATTCCCAAGCATATAGTTGAAAGACTCGTGTGTATGCCCGTGAATCCAAAGCTTTTGACTCCCTATATGCCTTTCCATATTGCACAGAAAAAACCTGTTAAGCCTGCTATCCTTGAACCTCTCATGAATACTACTAGGGGAAGGCAAATAGTGGGTAACTATTACATCCGAGTCAACCCTTTTCGATAGGAAGGTTTGAGCTATTGCGTTTTGCTCATAGACCCACTCCCGAAAATCCTTAATGACTAGGTAGTCATTTACCATGTGCTCATACAGGGCATTGTAAGGGTCCGGTGAACACCAGAGAGTTGAACCGGAAAACTTAACTCCATCAATCTTAACTGAATCGTTATTCAGCCAATGAAGGTTAAGCACAGTATCAGAAAAAAAGCAAAAGCGAGAATGAACCGACGTGTATGTGTTGTTATAAAACTCATGATTGCCCAACACATAAACAACATGGGGGAACTTTCCACACAACCTCTTTAGAGCATCAAAGAGTTGACTCTTAGGCCCACACACAGGGTTTACAACCCCCAAATCACCCGCAATCACAAGGACGTCAACCCCATCAGGATTAAGGGCGTCAATAAAAGACCTACCATAATCCATGTGGAATTCAATGTGAACGTCACTAAGAATTTGAATGTTCATACTGATACCTTACACTAAAGTTGTTCCTTTGTCAAGGGTTTCTTTAGTTTAGGTTTTTTTACTTTGTTTGCCATAAAAGTACTATATATTACAATCCCCAGTAAGTCAAGAGAATTTTTTATTATTTTTTGAGAAACTTGGCACGAAATTAGGTAATGTAATAAGGAAGACTTAGAGTCTCCCAAGAGCTGCAATAGCCTCATTGATTCTGTCTTGACACTTTTGAATCTCTTTTTTTGTCCCGTTTCTCAACCTAGAATACTTATGTTTAGCGTAGTTGGCAAATTGTGCCTCAAGATCTGCGTCGGGTAAGTTCACCCCTTTACTCTTAACACCGTTAATGTAAGCGGAAATAATCTTTTCCTTATTAGCCTCGTACCCTATGCGACTCCAATATAAAAACCCACCTTCTTTTCCCAAAGAAAGCCTATTTGAATTTTTAACAAAGCAAAACCAGTTATCAGGAAAATCTATCCAAGTAGTCGTAGGCAAAGGACGGAAGCCCAAATAAAACTGAGGTATCTGTAAGGTAAGCCGACCCTCTTTCACTAGGGTAAGTAAATTCTCCCAGCTACTTTTCATACTTACCCCTCCACCATTGCATGAGTTTCCCAAAACATGATAGACTTGGCGAATTGTTCAGGTGTATAATTCCCCTTCGTCCCCCCTGTAAGGTGCAACTGGTTCCTTGCCATTGCCGTTGGAGTCATAGGAACGGGTTCACTCGTCGGAGAAGCGTTAATGCTGATAATCTCAAAATCAGCGTCAGTTGACCTATCGTTGTCTTCGTCCAAAACAGCCGCCGAGTAAATAACTAGGTCAACCCTAAGAGGAGGAAGTTTCTTGCCCGACACTGTACGAACGCAAACGGGTTCCTCACCTTCTTGCCTTGCCTCAAGTCGAGTGAAAACCTCCCTGCCCTCAATAGGAACAATGGAAGTCTTGAACAGGTAAGGTGGAACCTGAACGGTAAAAACACCAGGCTTGTAACCGGGTTCCCAAACCTTATAAAAAGTTTCTGCTATCACTTCAAGCCCTTCCCATGTTCCCATATAGTGGGAAAACCTTGATTCGGGTGTTTGCCTTTTCACGAAGTTTGAACACTTAACTGTTGTCATATGAACACCTTACACTAAGCCATTTCAAAAGTCAAGAGTCAATTCTTTTATTTCGGGGTGTTCCTTATCGAACTGTTTCAGCAACCCGATGTAATTTTCAGCTTCAACCACGAACTCTATTGCTGCTTCTAATCCGTAGTCTTCCGCCGCTAGCATGGCATTTCTGTTAGCCACGGCAATGTGAAACAGGTGGTCTTTCCTTGCCCACACTAAGAAAGAGGTTTCCTCATCATACGACATTTACTCCCCCTCAGCAAGTGCCTTCGTATCAACAACTAGGTAGTCCTTCCAAGTACCCTTAACATCATCTTCACCAACCAAGTCACTAAGCAATTCGAGTGCTTGCTTGACTTCAGGAACCATATAAGGGTTAATGTCCTTTGGCCCACGATTCCCCTTTGCCCATTCAAGCAAGTTCGCCATTGCCTTGATGAGTTCTTTTTCGTTTGTGCTTGCCATGTCAGTACAATAGCAGGTTATTTAAAGCCTGTCAATAGTTCACCCCAAAAATTCTATTATTACAAGTCTTTATATTCTTTACCTCATTTCATGCCAAACATCACCAAAAACAAAAAAAAAATAGTAAAAAATGGGGTGAGGTTTCCCCCACCCCTTTATATGAATTACCTTGTTTCCCTTACGGGGGGTGCTTATTATTATTCCTCATCTTCTTATACCTCATCACACTTTACTTAATTAGCTGAGGATTTGCCTTGCTATTGCCCTGATATCCCCCAGCTTGTTGTAAGACTCAGAAAGCTTCTTTTCTGTATCTTGAAGTTCGATAGTTGCCTTTCTAATCTTCCTGTAGGCGTCCTCAAGTTTGAGGGTAGCGTCAGCTCCCAACTTCTCAATCTCCGAGATATTAACGAACGTCGGAAAATCTGAACGAACGTCATTCTCAAACTGAGGAAGGACATACGCAAGCATATCCTTCAGGTATCCATTAGGAAGAGCGCCAACGAACTCTTGAAGCTTCTTAATCTCTTGTGCTTTTGTCATGTCAGTACAATAGCAGGTTGTGATGAACTTGTCAACAGTTCAAATCCATCATTTTGTACTCACCGGAAGCGATCTTCTTCTGAGTTTCCTTTGAACTCTCACCCAAGAAAATGGAACGATATTTCGAAGTTGTCTTAGAGCAGTTCCAATTCGGGTCAAGGGTAACCTCACCCGTTGCAAAGTTCTTTTTGGCGATGACCGTTGAATAGGACTGAAAATACTCTATGTGACCGTCAATGATACGAAACTGGTTTTTCACGGGACCCTTTGGGCCTTCCATATTGCAAACCTTAAACATTTTGTTTTCCCCTTTCTAGAAGCATTATCACACTAATTAGATAGGTTGTCAACACCCCCACCCGAAATTTTATTAAAATTATTTTGGGGACAACAGAGGGTTTGGCACGAAATTGGTTAATAGGGGGTATGAAAAAACAAGGGGTGGGAATTGAACACCACCCCTTGGCACCCTAAGACTTCTTAGGGTAATTAGCTAACCTTTGCAATCACCCCATCTTTCATGGTAACCTGTGCATACCACTTGCGATTGTTGTAGGGGTCCGGGCCAACCACACAAAACGACCCATTGTCCTGATACTCGGAACCGAACAGGGACGTTTCAATGTAGCGAAGGGGCTTTCCAACTGCCGCTTTCAGGTCCTTTTTGCTCTTGTACGAAGCTCCCATCATTTTGCTACCCTCCGTTTCGTTGCCGTTTCGTTGTTTGATGGTTAGATAGTATCAGAGTTGCGTGGGTTTGTCAAGTCCAGATTTGGTCAATAAGGTAAACAAGATAAGAAGCCAATACACAACAGAAAGCTCCAATCATGCTACCAACGAAAAGTCCAATAATGATTTCCATTTTTTCCCTCGGATTCGTTTCGTTGTCTGATGGTTAGATAATAGCAGGTTGTAATAAACTTGTCAAGACCAAATTTGATCAACAAGGTAAGAAGCCAAAAACCAACAGAAAACCCCAAGCACAAGACCAACAAGAATACCGATGATAATTTGCATTTTCCCTCCGTTGATATTCTTATAGCAGGGTCACAACCGAAAGTCAAGTAGCTATTATAAAATTATTCCCTTACCTCATTTCATGCCAACTATCAATAAACTTTAAAAAATATGTTAAAATATTTGAGAAATATGGCATGAAATTAGGTAAGAAAGGGCAGGGCTTGACTTCGGTTTGAAAAGGTGAGATAATAGTCAACCTGCTATAAATAACTTGATATAGCAAGATATATCAGAAACTCTCTTAACCTAAATCGGTATGATACCTAATGTGCAAAGCAAACCCATACGCACTATTCAAATCCTCCCCATCAGGGTTTATGGCTAGTCCGTTAGCGATTCCCCACCCCAAAGTAAGGGAGAACCAGTCAGTCTCATCAGGGACTTCAATCGCCTTTGCACAGTCAGCCACTTCAAGTTTAAACTTGTCATCTAAGTGGCTGTGCAGGTTACAGAAAAAGCACTTTGGGTCCTTGCCTATCATAGGATGTTCATCTCCCTCAAAGCTGTATAAACATTCTTCATGTCATTCCTGTTGAAATGTGGGGACAAAGCCCTCATAACATCTCCCTTGTTTCCCCCGTCGAATTTCACCCCACAATTCTGGTATATGTCCATTATAGACCTTCGAAAAGTCAACCTTGACACAACGGAGTTTATGGCCTTCTCTATCCTATTGGTAGAGTTGTTTATCTGTAGCTGCGAAAACTCTTCCAATAGTAAAGCACTTACATAAGCAACTGTCAAGTCCTTTAAGTCCTCAAGACCTTCTATTGAATTCCAAACAGTCGGTAGGATAACACTCATTGGAAGGGTGTCGGAAGCCCAGTGCTCATTCTCGACTATCTGTGGTTTGTTTTTCCACTGGCTTATATGTCCTCCCGGTTCCGTCAAGTAAAAAACGTACCCCTCAATTCCCCTTATGTTAAACGTGGTCTCATCCGATCCGCTAAAAACCTTTGTGGCCTTAGCTTGCGCGTCTTCTCTAAACTGCTCATACACACGTATCAATTCCTTATCTGTTAAACATGCGCTAAAAACAGTATTCAGGTTGACGCCTAGATCATCAAAGGTTTCTGGTAGGGTTACGGTTGCATCATATTGCTTTACCCCAAACAAAAGCTTGGTTTCTAAAGCTATATCGTACGAAACTAAGAGGGGGTTTCTGAATCCAAAGAGTTCATAAGAGAAAGAATACTCTCCGCTTCTGACTCTTTCTGGTCTTCGCAATTGAGGGTATCTGGCGAGTAGTTCTTCCCATAATGAGAAAAAATCCCCAAACTTGCTTTTCTTGAGAAACGGGGAAAGCCTAGTTTTGTGGGCGACAAACCTCTCCCCCTGTGCATTCTCGTACGAGTAAGAACAGATGTTCGTCCCGTCAAGCTTCTCATATACATCCACCTTTTCACTAACCGGGAAATGATAGTTCCTTTCCGGCCCTTCCACTCTCCCAAAAGGATAATGAAGTTTGGGAGTACAGAAAATTTTTTGTGGTTTGGTTTCCTCCCCATTGACTTTATATATCAATAGGGCACCATACAAAGCACTTGAATGATGGCATAAGTATCCCTCTACCACTTGATCATTATTGAAAGGGTCTTGCAAGCTGAACCCATCAACTAAGTTCGGGTTCACACCAAACAAGCCCGCTGCTTCAATAGTGTTCATACGGGATACTATAGCACAGTATTAGATGGGGGTCAAGCATGGGTCCCGTCAGGGTAAAATTCCGGGAGAATCCAGTATTTCAACCCTTGGTCCCTACAGCATTCCTCAGCATGATTATGCTCGACCTTTGTGTTAACATACACTTCATTAAAATTGGAAAAGGAAACCTCAAGAATCTTCCTTTGCTCAGCATAGTTCTGCTTTTCAGCTTCAAGCAAGTCGGTTCGAGTTGTCTGTTCAAGCATAACGATTCTCTTTTCACACTTCAACAGGAACTCAATCGCAACACTCTCCCCCAAAGGGTCAAGGTTCGCAAAACCCAAAAAACTCTTCAAAGCTTCCGCTTCTTGAGAAATAGCTTCCTTTGCAAAAGTGTCAAAAAAGTTAGACATTTTGTTCCCCCTTAACAGCTACAGGAACTATAGCCAAAGCTTTCCCGTCAACATCAAAAAAGGTAAAATCGAAATAGTTTTTCCCGTCTCTTTCGTAAACTTCCCCTTTGATAAAACTGTGAACAAGGTCATAATCAAACTTGTACATTTTTGACTCCTTCTGTTGTTACCATCTCGTACATGGTAGCCCTAGAATTTTGCGTACTATTATGTCCATTAAACGCAAACTTTGGTATACGAAGGGCAACCAAAAAATAATAGTTAAAATTTCTAACATTCTGGTAAGTCCTTCCTTGTTGAAATCATTATACCAAACCATTTCAAAAAGTCAATAGGGCACCAAAACATACCCTAAACGGGCTGAGGAAAAATCAAACCTATCAGGTTCAATCCGGGCAATTTCCATGTCCAGGTAAGGCGAAGGTCCATTAGAAAAAGCCACCTTCCCTTCCTGTACCATCTTAACAACAAGGTCTTTAACCTCATTGATATGCAAAGCTTCAACCTCGACAGTTGAAATCTCTGTGGTTATTTTCCTGACACTAATGCTAAACTTTTCCATGGTGTCACTTTTGGATTTTACAGACCCCGTGAAGACTCGAACTTCATTCTCCCGGCAACTCACCTTGGCCTGAGGTTTGTTGGACTGATAGATCGTGGTACGTCTACCTCTTTCTATCAGGCAAGGGTGTTTTAGCCATCTAAACTACGGGGCCTCACTTTCACTTTCATGATTGTATACCACCTTAATTCAGTTGTCAAGCAGTTTAATAAAAATTATTAAACCAAACCAAAACTCCCACCACCCAGGATATTAACTAATTTCATGCCAAACATAAAAATATACCCGAAAAATCTAATGAAAATCTACCCGAAAAATCTAATGACTTTTCGGGTAACAATCAATAAATATATTGTTTGCAGTTATTACGGGGGGTGGCTAATTTTATATGTCATACCGTACTCCTCAGGACGTATACCAAATAACCCAAATGTCTACATCGAGCAAAACTTCCTTGATTTTTGGGTGAAGTTTTGCAATCTTTTCCAAAGCCTCTTGCTTTTGCTCCTCAGTCGGTTGAACAGTGATATCAGAAAGCTTGAAGTAATCGTAAGTTCCAAAGTCCTCAGTTAGCCTAACCCCACAGTACCCCACCAAGCCATCAGCACAACCGGAGTAAAGAGTAGTAAAGCCACAAGTTCCTTCGTTGTCCTCAAACCAGCTTCCATCATCTATCTCAGATTCCTCAAACTCACTAATGATTGCGTTCACGTCCTCAGTGAGGGGAACCCCGTAGATAACCATTCCAATTGCGTACATAACTTCCCTTTCTTTGGTGGTTAAAATGGGCAAACTTCGACGTCAGCTTGAACATTAAGGATAGATTGTGTTTTTGGCTTGACCTCCCTTTTGGGTCCCTTACAATTAGGATAGTTTAGGCAACCACGAAACTTATGCTTGGTCCTATGGTTTTCTCTTTCAACAGTTGCAGCCCCACACTCGTTGCACCTCTCAGACTCCTCACAAGGAATCTGGGCTAGAACCGCCTCATAGCGATTGAGGAACCTATCACTCAAAGAACCCTTATCACCGGTCCTATTAACCCTCTTTGTCTTCCCACATGGCTTATGAGACACAAGGTCAAACAAGACGAACCTAATTGCGTCTTCCCCACAACCCCTAGAAAGACCGTTAGGGTCCCTTTTATCGACCGATGTATAAACCCTCACCGACCACTTAGGCCACCCGTTACCATCCCTCAGGATTTTCTCAAACACATACTCTTGCGTTTGAAACCTATGGTTCCCCCCACTGTTAGGGTCCTCAGTATTAACCTCAACCCACTCGTACATACCACCGGGGAGGGAACCAATAATCTCTGAGAAATGGAATTGTGTGTACATGCTTACTTTATAGCAGGAGTTGGCTTGCTAGTCAACAGGTCAACGAAAGTTTTCAATTCAATTTTGAGGGGTTTCCCACAATAAATTGCTGTAGGGAACGTCGTGATCTTTTTTGCCTGTTAAGCCTTTTCTACCTTAACGACTTTTGGCATTATTTACCTCATCAAGCCACCCGTGCATCCCATTCAAAATATCCATTAGCTCCTGAATTCCAGCTTCGCCCGCCTCACCGAGTGCCTTTTCCCCGCAACTATCCTCGCAATCCATACCAAAATCTTCAGAAGTCTTAGACAACGGCTTCCCACAATGCTCACACTGAACCAGGAAATTTCCGTTACCTTGATCAATCACTACGGGAAACTTGGGCTTCTTTCTTGCCTTCCTCATTGCCCTTATCCTTTCCATTTCAATACAGTATAGCGAAACCACACTCAAAAATCAACAAAAAAAGGGTTTTCTTTGAACTTTTTTCTTTCAACCCATTTTTTTGTTGGACCTAAACAATCAGGGTACCCCAAACACCCAAACTTCCCCTTGATTTCCTTGTTATTTTTTGCAAACCTCAAGGGGAACATTGCACCCCCACAATTCGGGCACCTTTTCGCATTGCACGCGATTGCATTAAGCGTGATCATACTTTCCGTTACCCAAGCAACCCCTTTGTCAAAGTTGCTATCGTACTTAATTGGGGATATAATAAAACTATTTTTCAGGATAGTATCAACCTCTTTCCCTAAACCGGAAGTAGGAAAAGGGTAAGCGTTACCACTTACCATATCAAACAGGATTAGGTTAATTCCAATAGGGTGAAAAAATCCGAACTTATCCTCCATCAAATCAATGACGGAAAGATGCATTCTCCATACCGGCCACCCGTCTTCATTGTAGAGGAAAAAATTTATGTTGGTTGCAGAAGGGGTTGTTTCAACGGTTCTGAAATGCTCCACTGACTCTAAAATAGCATCACAAAACTTACCCCTGAGATCTATTGCATCAGCCATTTAGATACCTTACTACAATTCTGTGTGCTTGTCAATAGGAGTCAACGAAACCAAAACAATTGGTGCTATTAGCTTGTTTCATGCCAACTTCCCAAGAAACAAAAACAGGGAGCACACTAAAGGCACCCCCTGCTCACTCTATTTTTTACTTTAACAAATCTATTCTTACTTTAACAAATCTGTTTGCCCAGGTGTTCAAATGAACTTCTGAGCTACATTAGTCCCTTGTTTTTCCCTTACGGGGGGTGCTTATTATTAGTCCTCATCTTCTTATACTCCCTTGACTCCAACCTCATTGCACTTTACTTATACTAAAGTTACAGTGCCTTGTCAACCCCTAGCTCACCTTTTTCCCTCATCTCACGAAGTTTCTTGATCAACTCAATTGTTTCCTCCCCCACTTCGTTGGTTAGCTCTTCCTCGACCTCCGTCTTGACGTCAACTGACCTTGCCTCTACATCCACAACCACTTCCTCAATCTTCTTAGAAATGGCCCTCCACTCTCCCAGGGTAAACACCACTGGGCCAGCATTCTCACCACCCCTTGAACCCTTACTGTAGGTTCCCAAGTGAATTTCAACGTTCCTACCATTGACCCTCAGAGTTCCCCTTCGAGTCATCTCAAGCTTTGACTTTCTCTGCTTCCCGACAATGGCTGTTTTCGTATCGGTGAAAACAACTTGCCTGACTTCCTGTAGCTCTTTATCCATTTCGTTTCCTCACTCTCTGATTGTCCTATAGTAAACTATTTCCCCAAGCCTGTCAAGGGGTTTTGGGGGAATTTTAATAAATCCCCATTTCCTTCGCAAGGGCAACAAACCTCTCAATCAAGGGCCTATCCTTCTGGAAGCAAGAGAAATCACCGTCAGCGTTCGGGATGTAAAGCTTAAGCTTCTTGCCAATCATCCGAAAGAACTTTGCCTTGCTTTCAGCGGAGAAAGCTTCAACGAACGAAACATAGGTGAACAAGTCGGGGGGAACATTCTCAGCTACCAGTTCGACAACCTGATGTTCTATGTCTAGGTTGCCTTCCAAAATCGCCTTAAGAATCTTGGGTGCCTTCACCGGGTCGTTGATTGAAGCTCTGTCAATCAAGTCGGTTGACGTACTCGAAAGCATTTGAGTAAGCTTCGCAATCGGGAGGGTCTCACCCAATGGAACCGCGTTGCTTAGGTCCGCTCCGATTGTGTACAACAGGCCCAAGTCCTCAATCCTCCGAGGGGAACAAGCAACCTTTTGCTCCGGTGAAAGCTCCTCCCACCACCGAATAATAACTTCAAGCGTGGATTGAGGGATATTCCCGCAATTGTACTTGCCCTGGTCCTTCTCCGACAAATACTTCGCGTCAGGGTCAGCCTCAAATTGAATGATCAAGTGAAACCTATCGGCAACTGCCGGGTCAACCGCGCTGACATGAAAATTACCGTTCGGGGGATTGATAGCGGCCCAAACCATCTTGAGGTTCGGGAGTTTCACGCCGTTGATTGTCCCGAACTGTATCATTTCCATAACAGCGTTCGTGATCACGGGACGAGTTGCCCGATTGAATTCATCGAAAAATACAACTTCCGCGTCCTCGAAATCCTTTGTCCGAAAGAAGTCAAGGGTTCCGGTTTTCTTATCGGGAAGGGGAACCCCGATAACATGCACCCACGGGTCAAGGGTAGCACAAGAAAAATACTTACATTTCAGCCCCTTATTCTTGAAAAGGGTTTTCACAACCTCCGTCTTGCCAATACCCTGATTCCCTACCATCATCACGTTCAGGTTGTGATCAATCGCCTTTTCGAGTTGCCCAATGATCTTTTTGATATTCTTTCTTGCCATTTTTTTTTCTCCCTCATTCAGTATGCTATCTTATAGCATAGGGTTGCTTGCCCGTCAATAGGGGTGAGAATTTTTTCTCACATTTTTCCCCCATCAACTACAAGCCCAACACCGGGAGTCCCAACCCCAACACCATATCCATAATCCCCACTGTTGACCACATACCAGCACCACTTGTCAGGGTTGTTTATCTGAGGAACGCCAGCTTGCCCGTCAGTCAACACAAGCACCATGTCGGGGGTTGGCTTCACTTCTTCGACATGGGATACAACGGCTTCAAACGACGTTCCACCACCACCTTGCAAAAGCTTTCCCTTCTCGAAAGCATCCCTATCCCATGGATAAACTGAAGTATTGAAAACAAACGGCATTATTTTGTTTCTCTTGACGTTCGTCATAAGCAGGGATTCAGAATTGACGTCACCATACTTTTTGACGAAATCTTGAATCACCCGAGCCATTTTCGGAATCAGTTCGGTCATAGAACCGGAGATGTCAGCGTACAGGTAAATCAACCTTGCTTCCTTCTCCCTGTCCCTTTCCGAGGGTAGGATAATGTCAGGGTAAACAGACCACAACGAAACTTCGGGTCTATCCCAGCCCTCATCAAAGTCATCAATAAAATTGCTTTTGAAAAACTTTGCCAAAATTTCTTCCCACTGGTTACAGGGGGGTGTGTAATTTGGGTCCGACTTCTCATATTCCTTTGACTCAAACACTTCCTTCCCGCAACCCTTCGAGGGGTCCTTTGTGTTAGCCTCAGAAACTTCCTTGAGCAAATCCCCAAGCTTCTCAAGGGCTTCCACACCGTCAGTACCCAGGGCCTTTTTGAGTTCGTCCGGCAACTGATGAACGTCAAACCCCTTACCAAATCCACTACCATCAGGGTCTTCCATCAGGTCATACACCTTTTCTGTGTATGCGTCCTTGAAATCAACCGGTTCCTTAAGCTTGACGGTAGATAATAGTGTTGGGTCTAACACTTCCTTTCTAATGTTCGGGTTATTGACGAACATGGGGTCCCTCTCAAGATGCTCGTTAATAACAGCATCACCTGCAACATTGAACTTTTGAGGGTCCCTTTTCCCAAGTCTGTTAAAGTGGTCGAACTGAATATGCCAAAGTTCATGCGAAATGATATATTTCAACTCGTCCGATGTAAACCCCTTTTCGACCACCCACTGCAAGTTGAAAAAGAACGAAATTCTCTTATCCCTTCTCATCCCCACGGCAGCGGTAGGGATAGCCGTTGTAAAGACTGGCACCCCAAGCCTTGAGAACCTAATCCCTCTCCAAGTCGAAGCGGTATCCCTCTCAAGACTTTCAAGGGCTTGCATAATCCTTGAATGAGCTTGCCACTCTTCCTTTGTGTATTTCTGCGTCATGTCAATACTATAGCAAACTATAGGGTGCCCGTCAACTGTTTTTGGTTATTTTTTCTAGTTTTTAGAACCCACAAGCGGTTGCAAGCTTCTGCCAGTTCTTAGGCGAAGTCTCGGTCAAGTCGAGCAACTTCACGAAGGTCCTAAGCGAAATCTTCTCCCGACCTAATGTAACAGCGTTATCGAAAATCCAATCGGCAACCTCCATTGCTTTAGGATTAGGTGAGGCAGCCGCAACCTCTTGAATTTTCATAATCCTTTCAGGAGTGCTCAAAGTGAACTCGTAGTGGTGAAAGCGATCTAGCAACGCCCTGTAGTGGGGGTTATCCTTAACAGACTCGTTTGTAATAATGATAACCGACCCATTGAATACGAACTCAGAGCAAGAAGCTTTTGCTGACGTCGAACCCCAACAAACAATTCGAGGTTCCCTTGTATCCATCGCTGCCTTGATCAAGTTCATAGCCGATGGATTCTGAAAAGTTTCGTCGCAGTCATCAAACAAGTGCAAGTGCTTCCTATCCGGGAAGTTCGAAAGCTGGTTAAAAACATCCAACGGAGTACAATGACCGGTTTTCTTGATAACTTCCCTCTTATCGTGAATTTTCAGCCCTCTTTCAGTCACAAAGGTTTTCCCAATACCAGGTTCCCCGTGTACAATCAACCCTTGCAGGTGATACTCAGCCACCCCCCGAACCAGGTCCTCTAGAATAGCATACTTCTCCGAAAGAGAATACGCTGCCTTCAATGGATTGTCAACTGCATTCACCTGCTTCATTTCGTTCATTTTCCCTTCGTTTGTGATGCTTAGGTTATACACTTTCCTGATTCGGGAGTCAATACTTAGGAACTACTTTTTGACGCTACCAGGCAAAAAACATTCAAAACTCACCCAAAACCCTTGAAACTCCCAAAGCTGCACCACCGGGAGGGTACAAAACCCCATCACAAATGTCAATAAGTAAACCCAAAAATAATTTTTATTATTTTTTTATGGTTTATAGGGGTTGTATGGCATGAAATTGGGTAATAAAGAAAACAGAGAAAAGGGGGACTGAGCTAATTCCCAGCCCCCCACAAACAGGGGTGAGTATTAACGGAGGGTTGTTCACCCACCCCTTGAACCCCTATAAGGTTTTTCCTCAGCAAAGTCAACCTCCCCATTGCTAACTTGATAAATTCCCTGGAAAGCCATTCCTTGTTCGTAATACTTCAGGGTAAAGGTCAAGTCAGGAAACTTATCCCCCATTGCTTGGATAACTGGAATTGGAGGAGCCCAAGCTGTCGAAAAGGTGATAGTAACCCCTCCCTTTGTCCTCTCGAAATCAGCAGTCCCTACATTCCACTTTGTTCCCCAATTTTTACAACACCACTCGTAACCACCGGTGTTGTACCCATCTTTGGGACAATCCTTCCAATCACTCCCCTCTTTCAACTTAAGGAAAGCTGAAATATTACCAGAAGGGCTACTTTCCTCAATACTGTTTTCCTTAATCCACTTGTCCCTTTCACCATCCTGAAGTTTGAAGGTATCGGGGTAAGGAATGAACTGGTTAAAGTCAAAGTTCACTTCTACCCCCTCATCATCCTTCCCTTTACAGAAATCAATGAAGGCTTCAATGTCCTCTTTCCCACCCTTGACATACAGGTCATTCTCACACCAGTTAGGCATTGATCTTTCCTTTCTCGTGTTTCTCTTTGGTTTAGTTTTGCTTCAGTCGGAATATTATCACGGGAACCCTATCAAGTCAACACCTACCAGAAAAAAGAAATAAAAAATAATAAAAAACTATTATTTTTTGAATTTTTTGGGTTCTACAGCGTCAAAATTTCAAAAACTCTTGGATTTGGTCTTTTGTTAAAACCTTCTCCCCAAACCCTCCTTGAACCTTACACTATGTATAGGTTAAAGACCTCCTTAACAAGTTTCATACCAAGAAACTCAAGAAACTTAGTGGAAAAGTAGTATTAACTAAGTTTTGGGTATGAAATTAGCTAAAGAGGTTTCAGGGAAGTGAAGTTTGAAAAAAGGTTTTAATTTTGTGTTTTGAAAGATTGTGTGTCTTTTTGCTTGAGGTATAGGGAAAATTTTATTAGGTTTTATTGAAGTTTATTGAATTTCTTTCCTATACCTTACCCCTGTTTCCAGGTCTGCTTCCATCCAATATCTTTCCCCCTGAAAATAGAAAACTACCGGGAAAAGTTTTGGATTTGTTGTTCCAAGATACAGAGATACTAAAATTGATTCTTTGTCTAAGATTTCAATTTTAGTATCATCTTCGGGTTCTATTTTTCCGATAAATGTCATAGGTTTAGGTTAATTTCTAGGTAGTAGTCCTCAGCAATCAAGAGGATAGGTTTCCCCGGTTCCGTTGATTCCTTCTGATGTCTAGGTGAGTATTCAGCCCAGTTATCCTTATTTCTTAGAGCAAGAGTTACAATTTCCCCCTTATACTTCTCTATATACAAAGGGGTATCCTGCCACTTTGACCAGTTTACCCTTTCCCTTCCAGCTCTCCCCCACCTAGCTTTAACTACATCCCCATCCTGTAAGTCTTCAAACTTCATAGGGTTTGTTCTTTCCCACAAACGGTACACTTAGCCTTGTCAGTTTTCCCACTGGTATTCTTTACCCTCATTCCCTTACCGTAGGTTCTATCCTGATAATCATTCCTACAGTTGCAAGGTTTGAGGATAGTTTTGGTTACCCTAACCTTAGTTCCACCCAAAGCCATATTTAGTTTTCCTCTCTTTTCTTGTAAAGGAGATACTTTCCTTCCCTTGAGAATGATTGAATAACTTTTGAGTATCCGATTAAGGTAGGTTCATCAATCAAAAGCTCAATCACACTGAGTTCAAGGTTTATATCCTCATTATTGAGTTTTTTGATGATTTCAGCAAGTTTTAGGGGATTTTTTAAGTCCCCCAAAGTGATTTTTTCTTCTGGGTCCCATTCTGTTTCCATTAGGTTTATAATAGCTTACTTTGAATTGAGAGTCAAGGGGTTATTTGAACGATTTTGATAGTTTTAATGTTTTTGGGTATCTGGGAAACATGAACCATTAAGGTCTCGTTATTTGAAAATTCCACCCACTCACTGACATTATTAGGGGGGTCAACTTCCATCCTATTTGTATCTGGATTCGGGTGTTCACGAAAAAATGTAAACACTTCGTCTGGGGTTGATATTCCCTCTTTGTCACAGAGATGCATAATTTTCTTTAAGCGTACTGCTCTAAGCTTCAATGCTAAACACTCATCTTCATCTAAAATCCCTGTAACCTTATAGAAAAAAGGACCGTAAGGAATTACACCCTTGTCTTTCATCATTCAACCTCAAACCACTTACAACAGGTAGACAACAAGTGGTCATAGTCCCCACTCATTGCTTCATCCCGAAAACTCTTGATATCTTCAGGGGTTGCCTTATGCTTTCTCATTTCATTAGTACACTTTCCCAAAATTGAGAAAGCATTCCCGTCAGTTCCAGAAAGCCTAATTTTGATTTTCTTCATGATTTCCCTTTCAAAGGTTACCCCATAACTAAGGAACCCACGCTACTCAAAGCCACGGTTGCCCTAGTTATGGGGGTTATAAGGTGGGGTTCACCCAACTCTCCAAACCCGAATCCCCACCGTACCCTTCTCTTCGACCTTGCGAACGGAGAAGCGAACATTATGCCTCTTTGCGTACGCACAAGCCGAGGACCGAATGGAAGCCAGCACAGACTTATCAAAACCAGGCAGGAATCCACTGTGCCCAACCTCCGTCAACTTCTCGAAGGGATACTTAACCCTATCCTCTGGCATTGCTACATCAGTGTCAACGGTAAAGTCCATATTTTTCACCTCCTCTCTCATTTCGTCAATTTTTGTTTCTTGTTTCTTCGTTCAGTGTCTGTATCCTACCACACTTTGTTTTTGGTGTCAAGGAATTTTTAAAGAAATTTTGATTTTTCTGGGGAGTTTTGGGTAACCTTCCATAGTGTAAGAACGCATAACTCTAACTGAAAAGCCCAGTGACTTAAAATACGGTAGAGGGTTACACTCAATGCACTTGAAATCTGAGCAATTGAAACAGTAAGGGTATTCAATGGAACTATCCTTGTAGATAATTATTTCCCTATGGTAAAGCATGTCCTGTTGCCCTTTTCCCCACACTCCGACACACCCTAGGCAATCCTCAAAACCATTCGGAGTTCTATTTTGGACATGATGAACAATGCAATACCCTAACCCTATTTGGAGGGCTCCCGGTTCCCCTATGTGAAAATGCCCACTCCAACTGTCAATGGGTTTATCACAGTACAAACACTTACTAAATAAACTCCAACCACCCACAGGAAAACCCCCACAATTTATAGGAATTTACTTAAACCTAATGAGAAACTTCGGTAATTGCTGTGTAAGGGATACCGGCGTAAACCACCCCCTTACATTGAATCGTACAAGTACCACTCCGAACGTCAGCACCCACCTGAAGGCCCCTAGTACCGTTTGAGAGGGCAACTAAGGGGTAATTGATAACCCCCGACTTCGCACATATGATAGTCCATATTGAAAGCTCTGTAAATTCTTCAAGGTGGGTTTGGATCTGCTTGTCTTCGCAATACACTTCCTTCTTTTCGGGTTCCGTCATTTCAACTTTCTCCGCTTTCTTACTTTCCCTGTCGTCTTCTCGTTGCATCAATATAACCGACTTAAACAGGTGTGTCAAGTGAAACAAGAAAAAAAGTACCCCTACAACAAACAACCAATATACAATGGTTAACAAATTTCATGCCCTCCTTTCACTTTTGGACTAATTTTTTGAATGTTTTTAAGTATTAAAAACTCTATTCAAGGTTTGAACAATCCCCCTTAAGGTTTGAGCAATCCCCCCAAAGGTTTGAGCAATCCCCCCAAAGGTTTGAACAATCTCCTCGAAGGTTTGAGCAATATCCCCAAAGGTTTGAACAATCTCCTAGAAGGTTTGAGCAGTCTCCTCGAAGGTTTGAGCAGTCTCCTCGAAGGTTTGAGCAGTCTCCTCGAAGGTTTGAGCAATCCCCCCAAAGGTTTGAACAATCTCCTCGAAGGTATGAGCAATCTCCTCGAAGGTTTGAACAATCTCCTAGAAGGTTTGAGCAATATCCTCGAAGGTTTGAGCAATATCCTCGAAGGTTTGAGCAATATCCCCAAAGGTTTGAGCAGTCTCCTCGAAGGTTTGAGCAATATCCTCGAAGGTTTGAACAATCTCCTCGAAGGTTTGAACAATCTCCTCGAAGGTGTGAGCAATCTCCTCGAAGGTTTGAGCAATCTCCTAGAAGGTTTGAGCAATATCCTCGAAGGTTTGAACAATCTCCTAGAAGGTATGGACCGTTCCCCTTAAGGTTTACGTGAGGTCCTAAAATTTCCCTCCAACCCTTGAAGTAATATAGAGGTTCTAACTCCATTTTATAAAACCCTTTTAGTTACTTACAAAAAATATAGTAAAATTCATTGTTTGGAACCCAAAGCTCGGGTGGGGTATATTCAATCCTTCTTCCTTCCTTGAACCAAATTGTATTAAGAGCAACATGCATAGCCTCTAGATATTTCCTAGGGCGACAAAACCCACACTCAGAGTCGGAACAGAAAGGGCAAACTTCCCTATCATTTTTGTACAATTTGATTATTCCGCATTTAAAGACAGTTTTGGAATCAACAAATGGGCTTCCACAATAGGACAAGCCCTTATCCTCAATAATACAATGGTGGTGACCTCCAACTTTGTGGAGCAGTTCCATTCCTTTGCTACTCAAAATATGGTGCTCACACCTTCCGACTAACACCGGGAGGCCAAAAATATAAACATGCTCGTTCCAGATTAGCGCGGGGGCAGGATTTTTTGCGTGCCCCCTCACACACGTTGCACAGAGATACGTTCCGACTGCCATATGAACACCTTAACCTATTATGGGGTGTTTGTCAAGATTCCGCCTCTAAACAGGACAAAAGAATTCCCATACACCTGTCACAGTTTGCCAAGTGCCTCAAAACATCGTCCTTTACGTCAGCGGGCAAAACTCCCCCCTCATCATCAAGAAGGTCGAATATCAGCCACCGATGCGGGTGTCCCTTTGCATCATTAAAGCACTCATCGCAAACCCTTTCAGGGAGGGTAGACGGTAGGGAATCAGAATCATAATAAAACACCGTGTCCCTAATGGGTACCTCTTCCTCGAACCTCCCTTGACAGTCATCGCACTTATGGGCCTCACAGTTGCACCCCGGTTCAATCCTACCCTCGACAACCCAGGGGGTCCCACAATGATTGCATTTGATATTCAAGTTCCCCATCTTTTTTCCTCCTGCAATGGTAGACGGGTGGACTTAGTGTTTCTGACAGTAAGGCATATCAAATTCTCCGTATGAAATTTTCAACTTCCCCGTTGATACCCCCAATGGAGCCTTTTACCTCATTTCGTGCCAACTTTTACCATTTTTACAACTTTTTAAAAACTTTTTTAAAAATTGCCGCTAACAAAGCACTTAAACCACCCCCAAAAACACCCAAACTGTATCATAATCGTTACCAAGTTTCATGCCAAATCCCTATGTATAGTACAAAAATGCAAAAATTACAAAATAATTGTAAAACACCGATATAAAATCCTATATGGCCATAAAATGGGGTTTTAGGGGGGTTTTGGGGTTTATTGCCCTATGTGTAAATGAAATACTTTTTCCTTTGACATGATTTTTTCCATTGACCCAACTTACCACCTTTCGTGCCAAAAAATGAAAAAAACAAACAAAAGTATCAACTCAATAGTCAATAGTACTTAGGCTTAAATCTCTTACCACATTTCATGCCAAAAAGGAGGAATAAAAAATTTATTTATTTTTTCCCATTAACATATAAAAACAAGCAAAGCTGGTATGAAATTAGCTAAAGCTGTTAGTATAGGGGAAAATGTCAAAGGGAAAACCTGGCATGAAACTTGCTAAGGGGTGTCAAGTAAAAAAAGTAAAGTAAAAATGTCAATGGGAAAATGTTAAGCAAAAAAAGTAAAGTAAAAAATTATTTTTATAACTACTTGATTTTGCTTGATTTTTATGCGGTGTTTAATAATGTTTAGTGTTATTTTTTTGACGCTGTGTTAATATTTTAACGCTGCTTAGGCTGGTTTTATTAAAATTTATTATACGAATTTTTGTTCGTACTTTTTAAATTTTATTAAAATTTTACCTAAAATTTCTCCCCAAAATAATCTCTTAAGTGCTTGGAAATATTAGTATTTTTTACGTTCTTATGTGTTTGGTATAGCTGTTTAAAAATACTTTTATCATCACCTATTATACACCACATAACATATCAGTTATAGATACCTTTTATGTCATTTTATCTCTTTTTCCTCCTATTCCCTCTTCTTAATGCCTTATGTCTGTACAATAATGCATAAATATTAATTTTTTATATACTTTCTTAACCTTATGGGTATTATATGGGATGGGGAAATATAATAAATAGTTAGTAAGTGATTTATTTACTCTCCCTCTCCTATTATGTGTTATGCTATTCATCTCAGTCTACATTACCAAAACACTTATGTGGTCTTTATACTTCATTTTTAGCGGATGGTTTATGTGGTGGGGGTACTAATACGTATTGAGTATTCATTTTTAGCGGATGATTATACGAGTTATTATAGAGCTTATGTGGTATTAACTTATTATATTCATTTTTAGCGCATGGTTTTGTCTTGGGTGTTAGGCAAACTGATCTATGAAATTATATAATGGGCTTACAATATCAACCCATAAACCCTTTACGTTCTTTATCTTACCATCAGAAGGAGAATAATAATAAAAAATATATTCCTTAGTTTTCTTGTTCGGATTAGTTAACACCCGGTAAGTTAAAACTTCAGTTATAAACTTCTTCTCTAAAAATACTCCGTTGTCCCCAAGTACTTCCATTAACCTTTTCATATATCTTAATATAATGGTCTTATAAAAGAAACACCAATATAATTTTTGTTGATAACAAATAAACTTTTATTAGTAGAAATGGATAATTTATCACAATATAAACCTATAAGAAAATGATTTATAATCTTAACCTCATCTAATAAACTATAAATAATTATCCTATCATTTCTCTGTACCTTAGTTAACTCTGGTTTAACCTTTAATTGTATTTCCTCCTCAATAATTCCTATATCTGAAAACCCATCACAGGTAGTAATTTTTATTAACTTTTTCATACATCTTAATATAAAGGTGGGGTAGGTTCAACCTCAGGCATAAAGGCTCTGAATACTTCTTGTTTATCGTATGCGTGTTCTCTACCTTTCTCCCACCGTACAAATTCAACTATTCTTACTATTGAAAAAAGATTATATGAAGCAGTATAATACTCGTTATCAATCCCGTCATAAACCCCGTAATAAACTAAATCTTTACTTCTCACTAATTTCTTCATGAAGTTATATATCCTAATATAATGGTCTTATAAAAGAAATACCATTATACTCTTTATAAATAGCGTATAAGCCCTCCTTAGGAAAGGGGGATATGACACGATTTAAAGAATAGTGATTATTAATTACTGGCTTATTGGGTAGGCTATAAACAACAAGCTTTTTCCTAACGTCTGGACCTAACCTTGATTGCTGGCCCTCCTCAATAACTCCTATATCTTGAAAATTCTCAAGAGAAGTAATTTTTATTAACTTCTTCATATATTTTAATATAATGGGGATAGGCACTGGACCTCATTAATACAATACCTAAATATCTCGTGTTTATTGTACTTGTGTATTAAGCCTTCTTCACAATGGGCAAACTCAACTATCTTTATTACTGAACAACCATGGGAACAATAAGAAGTCTCATCAACCCCACTGTAAACACCATAAAAAAGAAGTTCAGAGTTTGAGGGAAAGTTTCTTAATAATTTCTTCATAAACCTATATACCTTAATATAAAGGTGGGGTAGATTCAACCTCATCAATAAAAAATCTAAATATTTCATGTTTATCATATACGTATGTGTGGCCCTTTATAACCATAGTAACCTCACTCAACATTACTGTCGGATGACCAATACCCGAATGACAACCTTTAGTTATTCCTTCATAAACTCCGTAATAACGGTCCCCAAGCCATGCGTGGTTTCTAATTAGTTTCTTCATGAGGTTATAAGCCTTAGTATAATGGTCTAACCCCTGTTACTCGATGAAAACTAACATAATAAACCTTCTTACCCTTAATACAATTCACATGGTAAAATAAATTATCATACTTTTTTCCAGCCCCCTTTGGGAGGAAAAATTCATAGCCTACATTGATTTTATCATGGATTCTATAAAACTCACACAAAATATAAGTAGGCATATCGTCTAGAGGGAAAGGAATTGAAACTTTTATTAACTTCTTCATGAGATTAAACTTATATATTTTAGTATAAGGGTTTTATCATTACTAACCTATCACCAAAGACATAATAAACTGCGTAGTCAGGTCCCAACTTATCCTTATTCTTTTTGTTAATCTCCTCCTCCACTTCTCCTAACCTTTTGTACCTAAGATAATAGCATTTTTTACTGACCTCTGCAATGGGTAGGATAACCATAAAATCGTAGTAACCAAAAATATTCTTATAAAACTTACATATCTCCCCAAAGATCTCCCCTCCGACCACGGGGAACCCTGGGACATCTAAAATTTGTACTAGTCTTTTCATTATTAATAATCTTGATTATTATACAACGGGGGTATCAAATCAACCTCATAGTCATGAAAAAAAGTTAAACCTGGGTAAATATAAGACTCCCTAAATTTAAAACAAAGCGCTGGGGGAATTTGTTCCGTAAGCACATAAAAGTCTATCCCCCCATTATATAATGTTTTGAAATAAAATACCTCAATAGCTACCGATGACTCATCATAACCTAAACTAATAAGTCTCCTTATACCATTCTTAGGCTTCTTTAGTTCATTAGAAGTCAATTCATACATATAAAATACTCATACCATAATTTTATTGGTTTCTTTATTTTTTATTAATTAATGACAAGGAAAAATTATATAATGGTGATACAATCTCTATATCTAATAAATGGGGTTGAAATAATCTAAAATTTTGATAATACCCAGGTATGAGATAACCAGCTCCATTAACTTCCCTTGACTTATAAAGTATACCGGTATAAATAAGGCCATCTACCAGTTCATGCCTAGTATAGTAAAGTACCTCAACATCAGCACTTACATACCTACCATTAAGGAAAGCTACCCTTCGAAGTTTACTTTTCTTATATTTACTTTTCTTATACTTATTCATAATACATGATTAATATAAGGGAGAGATTAAATCAACCTCATAGTCATGAAAAACACTAAAACCACTGTAAGCAGTAGATTCCTTGAATTTAGAGTAGTGATCTGAGGAAAGCTGGTGCGTAGGTACATAAAAACTTAACCTACCGCTATATAACTCAATATAATAAACTATATCAATAGCAATCTCTGACTTACCATAACCTAAACTAGCAAGCCTCTTTAGACCTGTAGATTTTTTTATTTTCTTATTATTTTTTGTCATTATATAAACTACTCACTATGTATAATTATTAGTAAAGTGGCCGTACTAAAATAACAGTAGTTGGTACGTTAATAGTAAAATAATAATCTTTCCTACATTTTAATTCATAACCCTTTGGTATATAAGCTGATAAAGGGTAAGACTTATGATCCTTATTAATATGCCCTCTAGGAACTCTATATACAAATACACTATCAGTGCCCCAACCGTAACATTCCTTAAGCATAGTATATATATTTTTATCCTCAACCAAAGGGAAAAATAAACCTCCTGTTAAATCAAAATAATAAAGATGAAGTAATTTCTTCATGATTAATATAATGGTCGTACTATATTACATACACTCGGATCATTGATAACAATAAAAAGCCTACTAGAAATTTTGTAATTTCCATTTAATTGATAAGATAGGGGTGCTAAGTAAAACTTATTAATAAACCCCTCAGGAACTTCGTATATTATGACTTCACCAATATTTAATCCACAGTGTTTCCTTGTAATTTTATAGAGATTATTATTCTTAACAATGGGAAAATATAAGACCGGGTTGTTGTTAGTCTCATACAACTCAACTAATTTAGTCATCTTAATATAACGGGCGTATTAATTTTACTTGATTGTCAGTAGCATAATATAAAAACTCACTATCACTAAAATCTGGCCTTTTGATTATTGTTGATACCCTATGCCCCATTCTTTCTGCACCTTCACTATCCACAGCAGGTAAGTAATAATAATAATAAATAGTAGCATAACCACCATGAGGAAATATTACATAATGGTCCACCTTTACGATTGGAGTACCTTGAACACGATTGAGTTTTATTAGAAATTTATTAATCATCTTAATATAATGGTTTTATTAAAACTAAATTTTCAGTGACAGCACAAAACAACCGGTAATTATTTTCTGGTAATTCAAAAAAGACGATATGCCCTACCTTCCGTGCTTCTTCAGTAGTAACGGTGTCAGGAAGGAAATAATAGCATGTACTACTAAAATAGTCAATAACAATACAGTTGATCAGGGAGTATTTTTTTACCCCCTGCAATTCCAGGGTCTTATACATTTTTAATACAGAGGGCGAACTATCTCTGCCTCCTCTGTAACTATAACAAACATATTTTCTATATTCTTATAATCTGGAAGTACGGGTAAATATCTATTCAGTGGCATAAAATAAAAAGGTGATGTATTGGTAGTATGGGAAATAAATACTATTATTTCTCCCCTCTTCCTCCAAAAATAAGTGTTTCTCAATGACTTGTAAATTTCCTCGCCCTCATATATCTCAGCAAACAAACAGTACCCGAGTTTAGGGTCAGCAGATTCAAGTAGCTTTTCCGGTTTACTATATATCATCAGTTTTTTCATAATTAATACAAAGGTTTAAATAGTTTAACATACTTAGCATATTGTAAATAATATTTTTTCCCTTTCACCTCCTCCCAATAAACATGGAATTTTTCATTCTTATAATCTTCTGGGAGCGTATAAAATACAGATTTAGTTAATACTCGGTTTGTTATACTACATTCTTCTATTAATGGTACAATTATCTCTTTATACCCGTCCTCACTATATTCTGGTATTATCATTAACTTATTCATACTTAATGTAACGGCGTAATAAGTGTTATACAGTCCTTCCTGATAGCATAACAATTACCTGGGATATAATAAATAAATCCCTTCTTCCTATTAAACTTAGTTATTTTTCTTTTCTTTACACGACGAATTGATTTCCAATAGTTGGAGTCAAAAAAAGAAATAAACTGCCAGCCATAATTAGGGGAATAGAGTAAAGTTTTTTTCAATTCCTCTTCATTGTCAAGAATACTAACTAATGATACATAACTCCTATGTTTGTTCAAATACTCATCAACAACTTCTTTAAAAAGAGGATTTTGGGATATCCACTCTTTAACTAAGAATTCTTCGGATTCACTACCATCGTCATAACAAAATTTTATTATATATAACTTTTTCATAATTAATATAATGATTTAATTTTGTTTATTTTACTACCCATAATTACTATTGACCTACAATCATTTTCAAGGGGGTCGTTCTTCCCTTCAAATATAGGGACTTGAATTCTCCTACAGTCTTGTATTTCTATGTCCAATCGTTCCTGGGTTGGCTCATATCTATAATTAAAAAGTTTGGTTTTATCCATAACATTTAATACATGAACAACAGAAGAATCTTTATAGAGTGTGCCCAGTCCATTATTTAGCCAATACCCAAATACAGATACGCCCCTAAAATCAAACTCTAGTAACTTTTTCATAATTAATATAATGGTTTAACTAATCTATAATTATGGGTATTAAAAATATACTCTTCTTCTTTATTATAAATAAATTGGTAATAAAAATCAACTAAATTTTTTACGTATACTGAATCACAATTATTATAATCAGGCTCTATCCTCAC